>Ga0208375_1003499_pt1 | contig 13305 bp, 18 predicted proteins | sample RifOxyD1_FD_184038 | JGI IMG/M metagenome (GOLD analysis project Ga0208375, IMG submission 184038) | Soil microbial communities from Rifle, Colorado - Rifle Oxygen_injection D1 (SPAdes) | ecosystem: Environmental > Terrestrial > Deep subsurface > Rock core/Sediment | place: Rifle, Colorado... | reverse complement strand
CAAATATTTTTAAACTTCTTTTTATTAAATAAAAAATGGAATACCAAATTAAAGATACAAGCTACGAAACAATTTCTCCAGGAACAATGGGTGTTGCTCAAAAAATATCTTCAAACCATTTTTCTGGTAAAGAAGATAGCGAACTTGTTTTTTTAACAAAAAATGAAATAATTCCTTGCGGACAAAATCAATATTAAAATATATTGTTTAACCTAAAATGAATATCCTTAACGAAGTTTATGCTTACCCTTATTCTTGTTATCTCAACCTAACAAGCAAATGCAATTTAAGATGCAAACATTGTTTTGGAGATTATTCTAAAGAAAACTATAACGAATTAAATTTAGAAGATTGGAAAAAAGTTATTGATGATTTAATTAAATGTAAAATTTTTTATGTTGTGCTGTCGGGAGGAGAAGTCACACAAAGCCCTATTTTTAAAGATTTTATCAATTATCTTACTAAAAAAGGAATTTATTTTATTTTAACTACAAACGGGGTCTTTTCAAAAAAAATTAGGGATTTTATCGTAGACAAAAAAGATTATTTAATTAGCATAAAAATAAGTTTAGATGGTCCAGACAAAAAATCTCACGGATTTTTAAGATTGGATTCACAAAAAAAATATAATCCAAAAATTTTTTATTTAACAATTAAGAACATATTTTATTTTAAAAAAAATAAAATCCCGTTGTCTATTGCAACAGTTCTGCATAAAGAAAATATAAACAAAATAAATGAATTTCAAAAATTGATAAAAAAAATAAACCCCTTAAATTGGTTCATCTCCCCGATTATTCCAATTGGAAGAGGAGAAGTAAATAAATCTGTTTCAGAATTTTATGAATATTTTGATAATAATTTTTGGAAATCAATTAAAGAAAACACAGAAAAGAAAAAAATTAATATTCGGTTGGTAGATATGCCTGTTGAAATGGAAAAGCAAGGACTATCTGCTTATAGTTGCGCGGCAGCAATTAATTTTTGTGAGGTCCATTCGGACGGAACAGTTTCTCCTTGCACATTATCTCGAGTGATTATTCCAAACAAATTTATGAAATTTGAAAACATAAAGAATAAATCTCTTCAAGAAATTTGGAACGGAAAAGTTTTTGAAAAATTTAGATCATACATGGATGTCGGATGTGAAGGATGCAAAATGTTATCTAAATGCAATAAATGTATTGCGCAAAGTTTCAGATACTTTGAAAATGGAAAATCTCCAACCCCTTTTTGTATTAAAAATGGGATTTCATTGGGCTTAAATAAATTAGAAAGATATAAATCCAAATTAACAAATAAATATAATCTGAATATAAAATGATAAAAACCTTAAAGAAACAAGTAAAATGGAGAAAGGATAAAAATTATCTTTTTATTTGTGATTGCAAAAATCTGATTGACTTAAAACTTTCTTTAGAACACGAACATTTTTTAGAAAAATTATTTCAAGGAATAACTTTTGAAGAACTAAATGAAATAGAAAAATTAATTTTTCTGGAATTTGATAAGATGAATCTCTTAACAAATATTGAAATAAAAAAATTGCCCCTTGAAGATTTTTATTTAGCAATGAATATCTTAGACAATGAAATTGGCAAGGACAGGGTTAGAAATTTTGATTTTTTAAAAAAGAAATTTTTGGAATTTTCTAATTACTTTATCGGAATTTATTTAGGAAAAGAAATAGTTGGAATTGTTTGCGGTTTTCCAAGAGAGGACTATTTATTAATGGGTGAACTTGCAGTTGATTGCAGATTTCAAAGAAGAAAATTTGGGAGAAAGTTAGTTAAAGAATTTGAAAAAATAGGATTTAAGAAATTCAATAAGATAAATGCAGGGGCGTCAGATACTGCAATAGAATTTTATAAATCATTGGGATATAAACCTTTTTTACTTGTTCAATTTGAGAAGGGAATTTATAATAAAAAAGATTTTTCTAATTTTGAAATTTTGAATATTAAAGAATATGGGTTTGAATTAAAAATAAAAGAGTGTAACATAAATGAGTTAAATAAATTAAGAAAGAATTATCCAAAAGCTAATCTGCAATACATATTTGTAAAAAAGAAACTAAAAGATAATTCTTAATCTTGAAACCATTGTATAGTAGTTAAAAGAAAGATTTATAAATATCAAAGACAATAATTTAATATGGCATTAGAAAAAAAATTACATGTTGATTTAGATAATCTTGACGGAGTAGCTAAAGAATTTCCCCCATTTGTTTTAGATAGAGAAAGAGATCAAACAAAAAAAGAACCAAGTCGTTTAAAAAGATTTATATTAGATAAATTAAAATTAGTTGCGATTGCGATCCCTATTTCTTATGGTTTATTTGTTACAGGATATTCTGTGATAGAATGTAAAAGATCTGAACAAAAATTACCATTACACCATGGAATAATGTTTCGTGAGAGGGTACTCTCAGCGTCGGAAGATAATTTAAAAAACAGACGCAGAATAGCTAATGAAGGAATTCAAAATCTAATAAAAGAATCGCAAATCCCTGAAGAAATTAGAAAAGTTAAATTTTATCTAACTCCTACAACCAAACAAGCAAGATATAATCCTAGAACAAATACAATTACTCTTTCGTTTCCTTTTGAAACACAAGAATTAATTCACGAGTTTGGAGAAAAAGCTTATTGTTCATTAACCGATTCGCAAAGAAGAACATTTGAGAGATTAGCAAAACAATATAGCGAAATGTGGGCTAAAGAATATAAAAATGTTAAAGGACGCCCTCCAAAAAGCCAAGAAGCATTAGAGTTTAGAGGATTTTCTTTATTAGAAGACCATAGTGATGAAAAAGGAAATTTTTATGATAAGACATTAGATCGACATGAATTCTTTGCAGACGCGTTTAAGAAAATGCATAGACCTGCAATAGAGGGGAATGCGGAGGTGGTTTCAAGGACGAGAACATATCAATATACACTAACAGGGCATAGAAGATTTTGCGAACACTTCAAACCATTTTTTGATGAAGTATATGCAACACCTATAAAAAAAGATCGAGAATTAGATCTCACACTAATTCTTGGACTAAGAGATTTTTTCCCCGCATTAATTAATAATCATAACCGATTTTCTCAAGGAATGTTAGAAATATAAACATTAGAAGAAATAATAAAAATTATTCAAATTTAACTTTTCCTTGTCTAATTAATTCCCCTTCGCTTTTATTCCATTCATCCATAACGACCATTTCAGAATTTCTTTTGTCTTTTACTTCTTTTTCTGCACAATGAGAATTATATCTACAAAATCCATAAATCGCTCCAACAATTATCCCCCCCACCAACGCCAACTCCGCCAAATATTTTAAACCATTTCTTTTCGGTCTTTCATTTCTTTCAACAGCAACATAATGTCCGTAAGTTCTTTCCATATCATTCCCACATCTCTAAACTATTTAAACCTTCCCATTACCACTAAAGAATGAAACAAAGGGGAAAATAAAACAAATTCATAAATTTTCTTTTAATACTGCATAAACTCTTTTTGTAAAATCTATAACTTTTTTTGCATATTCCTCGTCGAGAATTGTTCCATAATAAAGTATCCCGTTTCTAAAAAATCTCATCTGATTTACGAATTGAACTTCTGTTTCTTTAAAACCCAAAACCCGCAAATAAGAAACTTCTGATTCATGAGCATTTGCTCCAGAAGAATTTAAACCAACTAAAAGCATTTTTGCTCTTACTAATTCCATCAAAATATCGTAACACTTTTTTACATAATCATTTGCATTTTCATTATTTATTCCAACTATTTTTATCAATTTCAAAAGATAATTATAACTTTGTTTAGATTCGTTTATTAAAAATTCTGCTCGAGATTTATCTGGAAATTGTTTTTTAACAATTCCTTCTCGGATAAATTCTCCAAAATTTTTTATTGCTTTCATAATTCTATTCCTCCGAAAAGAACAATTCCATTAAAAATATTTTCCTTTAAATTTTTATGTATATCTTTAAAAGATTTATAAAAGTTAATGTTTATTTTTCTTTCTAACATCTTTTCAAATTTATCTAATTGGATAATCTTTTCTTTTCTTCCGACGATTGCCAAATCAATATCTGATTTAATCGTATCATCTCCTCGAGAATAACTTCCAAAAAAAATTATTGTTCCGCCTGCAAACTCTTTTTCAAGAAAATCTGCGAGCCCAGATTCATAAATTAATTTTAAATTTTCAACTCTCTTTAATTGCATAATCTTATAGTTTTCTGTATTTAATTGAATTGTAAATCTTCCTGAATTTTTATCTTTTTCAATCAAAATATATCCCTCTTTCATGAGAAAAGGTAATGCCTTTGAAACTGCGGGTTGAGAAACACCAATGTTTTTTGCAATATTTAAAACATTTAACATACTTCCAGATTTGATCATAAGAAACCTTAAAACTCTCTGCTGTAAGTTTGTTAACTTTAGTTCATATATATTAACCATGGTTTACATGTGTTAACTTTAATTTTTAAACCTTTCGTTTTACCACTAAAGAATGAAACAAAGAGGGAAACTATTTTTCAAGGAACATTATCTCATTAATAAAATTAAATCTGTAACTTTCTTTGTGTTTTGAATTTATTTCTAATTCTGTTAAAGAACAATGTTCGATAAATAATTTGAAAATAGAATCATAAATTGACATTCCAAGCAAATCTCCGACGAGAATTTTCAAAAATGCTCCGTGAGATACAATCAAAATATTTTTATCTGAATCTTTATACTTTTCAAAAATTTCTCTAAAAAATTTTCTCGCTCTTTCTCTAACTTCTTCTAAATTTTCTCCATTGGGATCTTTTCTTTTTTCAAAACTTCCAGGCAAACTATCCCAATTAAATTCTTTGTGATTTTTTCCAACTAAATCTCCGTTATCTTTTTCTCTGATTAAATGAGTATATTCAACAGGAACTTTAATTTGTTTTAAAATTTCTTTTGTAGTTATCTCGCATCTCGGAATATCACTAGAAATAATTAAATCAATTTTTTCTTTTTTTAATCTAAAAATTAATTTTTTAATTTGTTCAAAACCTTTTTCATTTACATCTCCGTGTTCTTTTCCCTGAATTATTCCGTCGACATTTTGTTTTGTTTGTCCGTGTCTTGTTATAAAAATATTAGTCATTTTACTTAGAAAACATTTTGTTATTTAAACTTGATTATTTGCAACCCCATTCCCTCCTTCTAATGCGGATTTTGCAACTTCAGTATATCTCGATTCTAATCTTGGGTCTTCTGCAATTGACTTAAGAGTTTCTTTCTTAACATTTTTATTTCTTGCTACAACTCTTAATAAATATCCATATCCTCTTTCTTTTAATTGACCTGTTCCAAAATGATGCAATACTTCTGCATCACATAAAGGACTGCAAACAAGAGATCCAATTAAAGACCAATCTCCTGTTTGATGATATTTTCTTGCAAGATTGTCAAATAATACTTTTTGACCAGATTCGCTTGCCCCCCATATTAATGCCGTGCTTATGAGTGGATCATCAGAAGGGATTCTTTCTCGAATATCTTCATGAGTTTCTGAATCATATGCTTCTCTAAAATGCGTGATCCAATTTCTTCCTCGAATAGAACCTGCTTTTTGAATTGTTTCTTCCCAAACAAGTTGAGAAAGTCCTTTAATTCTTTGCCTGTATTCATTAAAAACAGACCTAACATTTTCTGGAGAAAGATAACCAATAGAATGTAATCTTTCTAAAGTTTGATTATCTAAAAAAGTTAATCCTCTATCCAGAGTATCTCGATTAATCGCTAAAACATCTGAACGTAATTCAACCATAAAATTAATCGCTTCTAAAACTCCTTTGAAGTTTCCTTCGGGTATTTTTCCTTGAGCAAACAATCTATTTAACCCGTTTTGAACTCTTGGAGAATATAGTGGATCGTCGGGTTCTTTCCGAATCATTCTGTCAAGTTTGTCTTGCCAGTATACAAAAAGAAAATCTCTTGAACCTCCAGGACAATATTTTAAATTTAATGCGCCGTCTCTAATTCTTTGTCGGAAGTATTGATTAAAATAAAGTCGATTAAAAATAATATTTCTAAGCCCTCTTTCAATTGAATCAAATTTCTGTTTTCTTTGAGAAACTTCTTGCATTACAGATTCATCTCCAGCAAGAAATCTTGTTTCTAAAACTTGGTTTCCTTCTACCAAACTTTTCTCTAAATAAATATCTATCTCATCATAAGTTCCCCAAGGAGGTAGATCTACTTTAGAAAAACCAAATGTGCCCCATCTTTCTTTTAATCTTTTTTTAAATTCTGTTGACCGAGGAGTTTTTTCTTTTTCTACTAAAAAAATATCTGCATCAGAATCTCCCCCAACTAATTCGATTCTTCCTGGAGAACCATATGCAAAAACTGCAAATCCCGAGGGAACTTTTGTTCCAAATAAATTCATTGCAACCTCCTCATAAGTATCCCTAACTATTTTATCAAATTTTCTTGTTTCTTCAACAACTAACTCAAGCCCATTTCTTCCTAAGTTTTCTCGAGACACAATTCCATTCATAATTTAAATTTCCTTCTCACTTCTTCAAAAACTTCTTCTTCATTTTTCTCTGAAGTGTCTATTAAATATAATTCTGGACGAGTTTCTGCTAATCTTAAATAGAGTTCTCGACGTTTTTTTATTTCATCAACGCTTTCATGTATTGATGGAAGATTATATTGAGATTGTTTTACTCTTCGTTGGTCAATTCTTTGTCTTGCAATTTCTGGAGAACATAAAAATATCAATCCTTCTTCTGGAACAATCACGCCATTTTGTAAATTTATTTGAATGATTTCTTCCATAGATAATTCTCCATCTGCTTGATAAATTCCACTTGTGTAAAAACTCCTGTCAAAAACTAAATAATCTAATTTTCCAATAAGGGGAAAAAAATGTCTTGCATGAGTTTCTGCTCTTGCTCTTGCAATAGATTCGACTACTTCTCTTCTAAAATTTTGATTTGCTCCAGAATTATGCCAATTGATTATAACACTTCTAAATGGTTCATATGTTTTCTCGTTTATAACTAAACAAGATTTTCTTTTTGAAGTATTTAATGAATTAATTTTTTCTGCTTGAGTTGTTTTACCTGCTCCAGTAATTCCTTCTAAACATAAAACTCTGGTCATAAAATTTAACAAAGAGGGTCTATTTTAAACCTTTCGTTTTACCACTAAAGAATGAAACAAAGGGGAAAATTGAAAACCAAAACAAATATTTATATACTTATATCAACAGATATAACAATGGAAAACTTTGAAATTGCACAAAAAAATAATTTTGCAAGATATCCCAGATTAGACACAGTTCTAATGGTTGAAAAATTTATCAATGAAAATAGCGGGAAATTTAAAGTCTATCAATTATGGAATTCTCTGCCAAAAGGAATAATGTATCAGACATACAAGATAATTCTTTCTTATCTTTTAGAGATAAATAAAATTGCAATTGACAGCGACGGAAAAATTGGATATATTTGGAATCCAAAAGCAGGACAAAAATACAAAAAAAGAAAAAATTTAAAATGGGAATAACAAAACCAAGTGATGAAGTTGTTTTTGCAGATGAAAAAATAAAAGAAGCATGGGTTAAAGTTCAAGAACAAGAACCAGAATTAGCAAAACAACTTCTAAAAGCAAAAGAAAATATTTTAGAAAATGCTTTTTGCGGAATTCAAATTTCAAAAAATCTTATTCCAAAAGAGTATATCCAAAAATATGAAATAAATAATCTTTGGAAATACAATCTGCCAAACGCATGGAGACTTCTTTATTCAATAACAACCCCAACAAAAATAGAAATTATCTCAGTTGTTTTAGATTGGATGGATCACAAAGATTACGAAAGATTATTTGGATTTTGAATTTAAACCTTTCTATTTACCACTAAAGAATGAAAGAAGAGGGGAATAATACTAAGAAAGTTTTTTAAACACCTGTTAATTAAATTTTACATATGTTAGATATATTAAACAAACTTAAAATATTCTTTGAAGATAATTATATTGAAGTCGGAATTAGGGAATATTCAAGAATAATAAAACTTTCTCCCCCAACTGCTTCAAATTTATTAAAATTGTTTGAAAAAGAAAATTTATTAAAAAAAAGAGAAGATAAAGGTTATTTATTATTTAGGGCAAACAGGGAAAATTGGACATTAAAAGAATTGTCAAGAATTTACTGGAAAATAAAACTCACGAATTTAGTAGATTATCTAAACAAAGAACTAAATTATCAAACAATTATTCTGTTTGGTTCTTTGTCAAAATTAGAAACAAAAAAAGATTCTGACATAGATATTGCAATTATTTCCAAGATTAAAAAAGAAATTGACTTAAAAAAATTTAATAAAGAATTAAATAGAGAAATACACCTATTTCAATATAACTCATTAGACAAAATCAATCCCGAATTAAGAAAAAATATTTTAAATGGATGCCTAATTCAGGGGGAATTTTAATGGACTGGCAAGAATGTAACAACAAAAAATTAGTGAAAGAGATTTCTATTGACAAAAATTTAGTAAAATCATTGATTGATTCAAGTGAAAGAAAATACAAATCAAATAAAAAATTAGAATTAGATGAGATTACCGCTTGTACAAAAGTTAGTTTGATTTATGATTCAATTAGAGAAATTTTAGAAGCAATTGCTATACAAGAAGGATTTAAAATTTACAGTCACGAATGTTTTTGTTCGTTTCTTAAAGAAATATTAGGTTTAGAAGGAATATCAAGAGAATTTGACAAATTCAGAAGATTAAGAAATCAAATAAATTATTATGGGAAAAATTTAAAGATGAATGAAGCAAAAATTTTATTAGAGGAAATGAATGGATTAAGAAACAAAATGTTAGATATTTTGAAGAAGCATAATTCAGTTTAAACCTTTCGTTTTACCACTAAAATGAAATAAATAAGAAAATATGTTGGTTCATAAATATTTAAAAACTTTATTTAACAAATTAATTTATGAGAAATCTTTTTCAAAAGGCCTCTCGACTTGCACAGATTTTGTTAGCATCTTCTATTTCTTTTCTTCAAGCAGAACCAATTTCTACAAAATTACATCCAGGAGAAACCAAATTAAATAAACAAGAAATTGTTTTGAAAGAAGGCGAAGAAGAAATTAAACAAGATGAAATCACAATTAAAGCAAATCTAAACCAGGAAGGAAATGAATTTACCCTTGAATATTTCACAAAAGATTTTAATAAACAAAATTGGGATGAAGAAGAAAAATCTCTTCCGCCTTTTGTAAGACACCTTCCTCTTTCTGCAAGCATGAGAATCTTGATTCATCATCCAGAAACAGTTGCTGTTGAAAAAACTCAACAAGAATTTTTTGTAGTCCCAGGTTACAGATGGGAAACTGCAATTCCAAAAGAAGAACACAAAACAGCGCAAAGAGTAGATTTTATTTTAGAAAAGGCCCCAGGAAAATTAGAAGAAATTTGTTATCAAATCCCAGGTCTTGCAGAAGCAACATTAATTGTTTCATCCGCCGGAAAACTTGCAAAAAAAGCAGTAACAAAAGAACTTGAAGAAAGATATGGAAATTTATTTCCAGCAAGAGAAGGATATGATATAACCAGAATTAATTTAGATCTAACAAAAAGATTATTTGGAAATATTTCTACTGCTTACAGAATTAGGGTTCCTTTTAGAGGAAAAGTTTCAGAAGATGACAAAGTAATTTTCTGGACGGACCCTGCATTTGGAACTCAGGCAACAGGTTCTAATCAAGGAACTTGGTCAATTGGTTTTGCAAGATTGGATCCCTTAATTTATGAATTAAAATTAAACAATAACGGGATTGATAAATCTGCAGAAGAAAAACAATCTGCAAATAAGAAAAAAATGCAAGGGAAAGTTATGGGGTGGTATTCATTGCAAGGAGATGAAAGAGAGGATCTTGTTTTAGATGAAAAAGAAACAGATAGAATAAGAAAAGAGATGAGTACTCAAAAAGAAATTCGCGTAGAATTTAAAACAGAAGTTTTTCACATACCTGATCAAAGACATAATGATTCTGCAAGCATCCAAATAATTGTCCAAAAATCAGATAATGAAAGAGAACTAAATAAAATTTCTACAGCAATAAAAGAAAATTTTCAGAAAGACGGATATTTAATTATAAGAAATGGCAATGTTTTTGTTGGATTTATTCCAGGTAGATTAAGTTTTGAACAAGAAAGTATAATGGTAAGAAATATTTACAGATATCACACGCGAGTTGGAGGAGATATAGAAAGCATAATCTTTGATATGGATTCTCTAAGAAGATCTAAATTATATCCAGAAACAAAAGGGGATTTAAATTTACTTATGGATCGTTTATTTGAAGTCCAGTTGGGAATTTACCAACTCGGAAAAGACGATGCAGAAATATTTTTTAAAAAAAAGATTAGGGAATTCGGTGGCACCCCTTCTAGAGCATCGGCAAGGGCATATTTTATGGAAGTAGAAAAAGAAGAATGGGGACTTGCCACAATAAATTCTTTTGGTCATTTAAGAGGAACTTATCTTTTACCAATGCAAATAGAAGCAATGCAAAGAAGAGAGTAAATTATTCCTCAAAAGTTTTATAACCCCCTTTAATTTTTATCAATAATGGAATTTCTAAATAATATTTCTCCAAGAGAATATCAGGAAAAGATTTTTGAAAAATGCGCAGAAAAAAATTGTCTTGTTGTTCTTCCGACCGGAATTGGAAAAACTTTAATCGCGGTGATGTTGACAATTCACAGGATGAAACAATTTCCAGGACAAAAAGTTCTTTTTCTCGCTCCGACAAAACCTCTTGCAGAACAGCATTTAATTTATTTTAAAAAAAATTTGCCAGAACTCTTTGCTGAAATGAATTTATTCACAGGAAAAATTGAATCGGGAAAAAGAAAAAAAATTTGGCAAAACGCAGACATAATTTTTTCAACCCCGCAATGCATTGCAAATGATTTGAAAAAAGAATTGTATAATTTAAATGAAGTTTGCCTTCTTGTCGAGGACGAAGCTCACAGATGTGTTAAAAATTACGACTACAATTTTGTTGCAAAAAAATACATTTTACAATCGCAAAATCCGCGAATAATTGGACTAACTGCTTCGCCAGGAAGCGAGACAAATAAAATTTTAGAAATTTGCAAAAATCTTTCAATAGAACATGTTGAAATAAGAAATCGCGAAAGCGAAGATGTAAAACAATATTTGCAAGAACTGGAAATTGAAAAAATAAAAGTGGACTTCCCGTCGGAGTTTGAAGAAATCAGACAGGTCTTAAAAAAACTTTTTGATAATTATATTGAAGAATTAAGAACAAGAAGGGTTTTATTCACCCCAGCAACAAAAACAGAATTGTTAAAATTACAAAAAAGAATGTCTACGAGTTTAGCAGGACCAAATAAAAATTTTAATTATATGCTCGCAATGAGCTCGTGCGCGCAAGCAATAAAAATTCAGCACGGAATGGAATTATTAGAAACTCAAACTCTTGATTCATTTAATAGTTATTTAAAAAAAATTTTTGAACAGGCCTCAAAAAAACAGAGTAAGGGAGTTGTAAAATTAGTTAGCAAACCTGAATTTAATTTTGTCTACATTCGAACAAACGAACTCCTCTCAAAAAATCAAGAACATCCTAAGCTAAAAAAAATTCAAGAAATAATTGAAACAGAAAAAAAAGAAAATCCAAAATTAAAAGTTATAATATTCACACAGTTTAGAGAAACAGCGACGATAATTTCAAAAAAATTAAATACAATTCCAGAAATAAATTCAAAAGTTTTTGTAGGGCAAGCAAAAAAAACCAGCACAGATAACAAAGGCAAAGAGACATCAACAGGATTAAATCAAAAACAACAAAGAAAGATTATTGAAGAATTTTCAGAGGGGAAAATAAATGTTCTTGTTGCAACATCAATAGCAGAAGAAGGTTTGGATATTCCTGAAGTGAATGCAGTAATTTTCTACGAACCAATTCCTTCTGCGATTAGAAGCATCCAGCGACGAGGAAGAACTGCAAGATTAATGAAAGGAAAATTAATTATGCTTATAACAAAAGGAACAAGAGACGAAACTTTTTATTATGTTTCGCGTTCGCGAGAGAAAAAAATGGAAGGCGCAATTCAAGGAATAAATGAAAAACTAAATCAAGAAACTAAATTAACTAAAAAAGAAAAGGAGATTGTTAAGAAAACTAAAGAACAAGAATTAAAGGAAATACAAAAAAAATTATTATGAAAACGATTCACATCAAACCTATTTCAGATATTTTTTCAAAATCAAAAACTCAGATAAAAAAAGAAGAAGAAAAAATAAAAATCATTGCAGATTATCGCGAGAAAAATTCTCTTGTTCCGTCAGAACTTTCAAAATTAAATATTGAAGTGGAATTCAAAGAATTAAAAATTGGAGATTTTGTCGTCGGAGAATTAGTAATTGAAAGAAAAACAGTTTCAGATTTTATTTCGTCAATGTTAAATCGAAGACTATTAACCCAGCTTGAAGAAATTAATCAATACGAAAAAAAATTGTTAATCATCGAGGGAATTGACGAGCAAGAAATGTATTCCGACGAAGAAACAAAGATGAATCCAAATTCAGTAAGAGGATTTTTGCTTTCAATTTTATTAAAATACAAGGTTCCGATTTTATTTACAAAAGATTACAAAGACACTGCAAAATTTATCCGTGTGATTGCAAATAAAAAAACAAGTTCTCATCTTTCTCTAAATGTAAAAAAGAAATCTTTAAGTCCAGAAGAACAAAAAAAATTCATTTTAGAAGGATTCCCAGGAATTGGTCCAACAACTTCAAAAAAACTTTTGGAAAAATTCAAAACATTAAAGAATATTTTCAATTCCAGCGACGGAGAATTAGAAAAAATTCTCGGGAAAAAATCAGAAGGATTTAAGAGAATTATCGAAGAATGAATTATCAAAAAATCTTGCATGTTTTATTTTGGTTTTTTGATTCCCAAAAAAATACGCATATAAACCAACCGCAACATAAATATCACGGATTTTTTTTAGGATTAAAATTACCTATGACAAAATATTAAAAATTTTCTTAAAGATCATGCACTCTTGAATAAATCATCCCGCAACATCTTTTCTTAAAATCATAATCAAATCCAAATAATTGTCTGTTCTGAGCTCCGCGAATGCAGGAAAAGTGAAGCTCCCAATCACAGCAAGCTGTGGGGCATCAAGAAAATTCATGAAGAGTTAATTGATTAATATTTCTTCCTTGATTTAGAACATATTCTTTAACTTGTTCCAATGCTCTGCCG
>Ga0208375_1003498_pt1 | contig 13308 bp, 18 predicted proteins | sample RifOxyD1_FD_184038 | JGI IMG/M metagenome (GOLD analysis project Ga0208375, IMG submission 184038) | Soil microbial communities from Rifle, Colorado - Rifle Oxygen_injection D1 (SPAdes) | ecosystem: Environmental > Terrestrial > Deep subsurface > Rock core/Sediment | place: Rifle, Colorado... | reverse complement strand
GTAGTAATTATAAATGCAGGTGGAACAGGAAACTTTGAATTGTACATTTCTGCAAGATTAGCTCCTTTTCCTCCAGCAATCATACCAGAGCTTTTATCTAATTCAGAAAGCCATTTAATGAAATTATTAACCATTTTACCTCTTTTACTTAATATTAGATTAAAGCATATTATAAATTTTGTTGTTAATAACTACTTGCTACAAACAGGGTTTTCCAAGCCTTCATTAGTGATTTTTTGGTAACTTTTTCCCGCAAGATCTTTATTTCCTGTAACCATATAAATATGTGCTGCCTGGTGGTATAATAAAGCTCTTTTTTCTTCATCATTGCCATTCATAGATTCTGCCTCTAAATACAATTCATCAGCTACTAATTTCCATAATACTGTATCTTGTGTCCATGGATGATCTGACTGGTCTTTTTTTTCTTCAAATCTGCCTTTGAATTTTTCGAATTCTTTTATTCTAGTAGTTTGTTCATTTAAGCTATTCATATATCCAATAGAAAAGTTAGTATTTTTAAATCTATCTTTTTGTTATTACTATAAGGGCAGCACCGCCTATTAGGAAGAATAATCCAAAAAATAAACTGATTGATACAGCTACCTCTTTTGTACCTATAACAGCTCCGAGAATTTCTGACTTTAAATTAATCAGAAGCAAAAATCCTACTAATGTGTAAAAAACTCCCTGTATATAATAAAAATTTTTCAGGTTCATATTTTTATCAGGCTGAAGGTGTTTATAATATTATTGTTTTACCTCCAATATTTTGGATTTACCTGGAAGTTTTGATTTTACAGATCCTAAAATTCCTTTAACCAGACGTATCTGCTTGTCTCCAGATGTTTCTACTCTGAAAACTTGCTGTCCTGGATTGACCATTGCAGCCCTGCCAATTGTTTTGCCAAATGATTTTTGCATTCCTGTCTGCATTCTGTCACTTCCAGCTCCTGTCAGCATTTTGTTTTCCCTTAATATGTGGTGTGGATGAACTTTTACTTCAAAATAAAACTGTCCAGGAATTTGTTTGTCAAGCTGCCTTGTAATTGCCTGCCTGCATGCTTCAATAGCATTGTCCCTCATTTGAACTTTTTCTTGGCTTACCAAGCTTATTTCAGTATCAAACTTACCTTCATTACTTGCTTTTTGGTTTCCCATGTTAAATTTCACAATTTTTTTCTGTGGGACTGTTTTAATAAAACTCTTAGATTTTTTCTTAGAAACTCTTGTATAAGGTCTTGCATATCTTTTTGAGTATGCTCCTGCTTTTCTTAGTGATACCATTTTATGCAACCTTCCTTTCTTGTGTTATTGTGCTTCTTGTAATTGTAATTCCCTTAGAAGTTATATAGTGATGAAACTCAGCAGGGTTATCTGTATTATAAACAACTAGTCTTGAATTTTCAACTTTTGGGATATAATTTAAATTTGTTGCTATGTAGGTTATATCAGATCTAGAAACTTCTCCAATTCTCTTTAACCTTTCTACTTCAAGATCAATTGCAAGGTCTTTAAGTATTTCTTCAGGAATATCTATAAGTGTTCTACCATTTCTTTTTTTTAACTCAAATTCTATTTTCATTTTACTTCAACCTCTGTTGTTATTGCCTGGCCTGGCAATCCAGATTCAAATATTGCTCTCACTAGTCCTTTATTTCCATGAGCGCTGGCAATTTTGCCATGTATCTTTTTCTTTTCTTTTCCAGGAGAGGTCCATACTACTTCTTTTCCAATTGATTTTGCGGCTTCTTCCTTATCTTTTGCATTTATATCTATTAAAAAATGCCTTGGCTTATAAGTACGCCTTCCTCTTCTGAACTGAACAACAATTCCTTTAACCATATCATCTAGTGAGAATATGTGTTTAAAAAGCTTTTGAAGATTAGTCTTATAATACTATTTCAAATTTCCCAAGTTCTTCTTCAATTAAAGAAAATATTTTTGGATCGATTTTTAACTTATTTTTTGACTGCTGCTTTGATATAGCTTCGTTAAATTCCTGGACAGTTGATTTTTCCACTTTGTTTGTTATTTTTTTAACTTCAATACCTTGTAGCAAGAAGGCTCCATTTTCTGTAATTATTAGTTCTGCCTGCTTATCTTTAAAAGCAATTCTCATTCTTGTTTTTTCTAAATTGACAAGATCAAGTCTTTGAGCATATTCTGTTAAATGATTTATTAGTATTGCTCCGTCTTTTCTTGCAGTTTCAATTTCATCTTTGCTTATTTTTCCACTTTTGAATTCATGAGTAACTTTTTCAATATCTCTTAGGACAGTCAGCATTTTTTGAGGTATTTTTCCTTTTTTTACAAGCGCCTTTTCAAACTCTTTTATAAGGTCTTTGTGGGATTTTTTTCCAAATAAGTGCTCTAAAAGATGAAAAACTTCTTTGTCTAACTGTTCAACTTTGTTTTTGTCAGCAGCTTTTTCAATCTGGCCTCTTAATTGCTTAAGTCTTTTTATATAGTCTTCAGATTCTTTCATTAACTTGTCTATTTCTTCCCCTTTTATTTTGGTTAGTTTTCCATGCTCATAATCCTTGAAAAGCTTTACTGCTTTTTCTAATGTAGAAACATACTTTTTTTCAATTAACTTTTCTTTATCCTGAAAAACTTCTCTAAATAGTTTAGTTGTTTCTTTAGGAGTTGGAGGAGGCATTCCATAAAGCATTAATAATGCCTGGCTTGGAGTTATAACTCCCCAGAATATGTCTATCATGCAGTCAATTAACCTTCTATCAACTGTTTTTTCTGTTTTGTCCCCCATTGACATAAACATATCAATTGATTCCGGCGATGGCTTTATTTTTCCCATCTTTAATAATAATTTCCATGGGATGAATGTACCTCTGTCATACAATGGAACTCCGTCTCTTATAAATGTAAACATGACTGGATGTGCATCTTTAACAGCTTCCCAAAAATCAGTTAAAAGATAAATCTGAGGTTCCAGCTTATTGTTTGTACCTGCAATTGCAGTTGCCTCAGCAATGTACTGATAGATTATTCCCCTTAATCTTTCTCTTAACTCCAAACGGGGCATTCTTTTTACGTCTGTGTCATCTATTATTATAAACACATCAACATCAGAGGTTTTTGTTGCACTTCCCCTGACTAAAGAGCCTGCAATTACATAACTTGAGACATATTTTTCAAACTTTCTTATAACTAAGTTCTTATGGATTTCAGCTACTCTTAATGCACCTAACAAACCAGTGTCATGAAGAGGAAAAGCTGTTGCTATTGGGGCTGTAAGATAGTGTCTTGAGTCCATATAAAAATTCCATATGTCAACAGGAGTTATTATATGAAACCATAGTTTTGGCTTGGAATTTCTTGTGTATTCTATAATTTCCTTTTTTATTTTTTGAATATTCTTAAATTCTTCTTCAGGAATGATATGGACAATATGTATTCTTTTTTCTTTTTTCTCTTCTTCAGGAATATCTTCCTCTTCTTCTATCTTTTGAATGTATTCAGGCGGTAGAATTCCAAGGGAAATTGTGAATGGAAATTTTTTTATCACCCAGCTTTTTATTTTTTCAAGCTCTTTTTTCTGTGCATCCATTTTTTTTATGTCATGTTCAGAGAGATTAGGCATTCCAGATTGATTTTTAGAAATATATTTTTGGCTGTTTATCTGTTCATTTAAATCTTTTGGAGTCTGATTTTCTACCATTTTTATTTATCTGATTGAATATATATTTTCAAGTTTATAAAATTAAGTAGAAGGTGTGTTTATAAAGGTTTTGCATAATCTGCAAATAACTGGCTTAAAATTTAATTTTTTAGAATAGTTATATGAATTAAATATTTAAACTTTAAAGCTTTTAGCTTATCATGACATATGCTGGAATAATTTTATTTAAGGGCAACAAAATTCTTCTTCAACTTAGAGACAACAGTCCTAAAATTTCAAATCCTAATAAGTGGGGCATCTTTGGAGGAGGTGTAGAAAGGAGTGAAACTCCTGAGCAAGCAGCTATAAGAGAGCTTAAAGAAGAGCTTGGATTGAGAGTAGACAAATTAGATCTTTTTTTGCAAACTGAATTCAATAACGAAAAAATATATCTTTTTAGGTTAAAAATTAAAAATGTTTCAAATTTAAGACTAAACGAGGGGGCAGATATGGCTTTTTTTTCGAAGGAAGAAATTTTAAACTTAAAGAACGCTGTTCCAGGTCTTAAGGATATGATTAAGAACTTTTTGATAACATAATATCCATTGAGTTTTCTATAGATTGTTGTAATGGTATGACTTTTTTAATGCAGGTTGTATCTACAACAGATTCGAGATTTTTTATTGCCATCTCAAAATATTTTTTAACAAGTTTTCTTGTCATTTCCAGCGCATTTCTTTTCTCTAGCTCATGTACTAGGGTTTTGTACTCTTCTTCACTCAAAGGTCTTCCAATATATGGTAAATAATTAAAATCCTTAGCAAGGTGCATTGGAGTTATTACTCTTCCTTTCTCAACTTCTGTTGCTCTCCTTCTTCCATGTTCTCCCAATAAATCTCTTAACTCTTCATATACTCCTAAACCAACTCCTAAATTAAAACCATAATTTCCAGCAGACTTTACCTTATCCTCTTCTTCAGTTGCAGTACTGGCTGCCATTGCTAAGATGACTTCATTAAAGAGCCCATTTACCGAGCTTATCATTTCTATGTGATCCTCTAAACAGGTGGATTTGCCAGTGTCCATTTTGAGCATGCCTATGATAGTTTGGTCCAGTTTATATGCATCTGGAAACTTTCTACAAAATGTACTTAAAAATGGAAACAAGCTTTTTAGCCCATAGTTTAATGCATATTGTGATGCAAATAGTTGGACAGTTGGTCCATATTCTTTGAGATATGTTGTTCTTCCGTTTCTTTCTTCATGTCCGTCAGTAACATTATCTAAAACTGCACCTGAGCTACAAAAAATTTCGAGCTTGCTAGAAAAATCTATTTTTTCTGAGACATTAAAATTTCCGCCAAGACCATCATGTATGTGGTAACTTAAAACTCCTTTAACAAATGACGAATACCTTGCTCTCTGTATCAATATCTCTTTTATTTGACTATCTTGTATTTCAGAAAGTAAGCTAATGGTTTTTTTGCGTATTGCTTCTATGACCTCTCTAGAGGATATATAAAAACTTTCCATTCCCACCCTTTCTCAGAATAAGCTTCTGAGGTACCATCACCCCATAATATTCCATAAGTAAAGGCTTTTTAACATTTTCGCTAATTTACCTTTAAAGATTCAAATGGTAGTTTTGATGTTTGTATTACTAAGGAGAACCAGAAGTTATGCCTTTTCTAACTCTGCATTTACGGCATACCCCTCTATAGAGCTTACGACATTTACGGCATCCATTTTTTGGCATAAAGAATATAGGAAAACAGAGTATATCAATGCTTGTTATTTTGTTTGATCCATCGAATAATTGAACTACAGGCTACTGGGTGTAAATAATATTATCAGAATGTTCTATAATTAAATAGCAATTAATTATTTTATATTAATAATGTTAGATTTCATTTGACAAATTATTTGGCTCTTCCATGCTTACTTCGATGATTGCAACCTGCCCAACAACAAGGTCTTCTCTTTCCTTCCATTAATTCTGTTATAGTCCTTTCAATCCTGTGATTTCTAGTCTCCATTTGTTTAGCAGACTCTATCCAGCAGATCCACTCATTGCGTGCAAGAGGTGTAAGACCTTCCCATTCCTTTTTTGCCTTTGAAAAAGAAGCAAGATTTTTTTGTAAGTCCTTTGGAATTTTATGCACTACACCACTAGATATTTTCTTCTTAGGATTTATCCTACTCTTTTTCATAATAAACTAAGCATAAATCTATATAAAAAGTTAATTAGTTAAATGGTCCAGGGAGGAATCGAACCTCCGCTTCTTCGGTGTAAACAAAATGATGCTTTTTCTAACTTTTTGACATATTATGTCTTTTTCTATATATTTCATATATGTTTTAGTAAATGATATAAAGCTTGTTTGTTTTTATATTTTATGAAAGAAAATAAAAAAGATATTCAGACTTATTCGTTAATAAAAATCTTACTTACAGATTATACTTCTTTTCTTGCAGTGATGTTTCCTATTGCAATTTTTGGGATGGTTACATTTATTGAAGTGTTTGGATTTTTTCCTGACTTAAAACGTGGCAGACCTCCTTTAGGAACAGAAGCTATTCCTTTTTTCATTCAACTAGGAATTATTACCTTAGTTATTGGTTTTTTGGTAATAGTTTTTAGGACTTTAAAAATTAAAAGTTATTTTGATAATGGTATAGAGGTTAAAGGAAAGGTTATAGGAACTTGGGAATGGAAAGTTGATAGGGGAAGGATATATTTTACATATCAGTACAAAAATCTAACGTATGAGAATAATATGTTTGTTCATTTACATAGAATGACCAAAGTCTTCACAAAAGGTAAAAAGGTAAGAATTCTACTTAATCCAAATAATCCTAAGAAAGCAATCATTGAAGATATTTTTGTTAAAACTTAGTTCTTCTTATTCTTCCTAAAATAATTCTGAATCAAATACCCTATAAAACCAAATATTAATCCACTAATCAATAAAGAAACAATTACAATATTTGCTATCTCTTCTTCAGGATACATTTTAGACATTATCATTAACCAAATAAGAGCAACTATCACACCAAAAACAAAACCAATAGATACTCCTTTTTGATTCTTACCAAAAACCTTTTCTTTAAACATCAGATAATAAAATACTCTTTTAATTAACCAATACACTAAACCTAAAACTCCTGCCCAAAAGAAACCTGCAATTTCTACATCACTATCTAATATACCTGCAATAATCAAGAAGAGTGAAAATGCTATTAGGGAACCAAAGTAAATTACTTGAAGTAATTTGTAATACCACTTTTTTTGGAATGTTTTTTTATCCATGTTGTTTCATCTATTTTTAAGAAACATGGTCCGTGGAGGAATCGGACCTCCGCCTTCTCGGTGTAAACGAGAGGGTCTACCATTAGCCTAACGGACCTTATTTTTATAATATAATTAAATGTTTGGAAGTGTTTTTAAACTTTCTTTTTATCCCTGTTTCATGAAAATATTATACCCTGATAAAATAGAAACTCAAGAAAGGGGAATTGCTTCATTATTTGTAGACTCAAGAACTGAAGATATGAATACTAATCAAGTGTTATTACCTATTGATATATTGATGAGAAAACCTTTTTGTTATTGGATAGGAGCTAGTAACGAGTTAGTTTATTTCGGGCCACATTGGAGAGATGGGGATTATAATGATTATTTCTGGAGTGATAATATTACTAATTTCTTCAATATTCCACATGAAATTGTATTTGATGATTATGATGATTTAGCTAGTTATTGGAGCAAGTTTCATTTTGATATAAGACCACCAGCTGGTTTAGTTGTGAATATGTTCTTGGAAGCTAGTTAGATATTTATTTTTTAATAATTATAACTTAACATCGGTATAGTAATGTTTTTATAAAGGTATTATATCTTTTTTTATGGAAATTTTTTATCATGATTTAGAAAATATTACTTTCCCATTAAATGAAGTTCAACCATATGGCTCAGACATTGTAGATTATTTAGCTATTTTACTGGTAGAATCAAGATTGTCTTTTGATGAAGGAATTGTTAATGGAGAAGTTTTAGAGAGAAAACCTTTGGCTTATATAATCATGGAGAGACCTTTTTATATTACATCTTCTTGCGGGTATATTTATGAAAAAGGTAAAGAACCAGGAGTTATTAGAAAGTATCTTGATCAAAAAGAAGCTAACAGAAAATTAAACAATGGATCTATGACTTTTGATCCTTCTGTTTCCGGCAGACAAGATGCCCATATCATATTTTTTAGAAGTAAAGGATCGCTTTATATGTTTCTAAAGGAGTTTCACCAAGAGGTTGAAATACCTGAAGAATTATTTATTGGTGAAGTATGGTAAATATTTTAAACTAATTTATTCTTAATTTTCAATAAGCGCAGATGGTTTAATGGTTAGAATATCTCGTTGCCAAGCTTAGGGAACCAAGTTTCCCTGAAGCATCACCCTCCTTTAAGGGAGATGTTGAAAACGCAAAGACGAGGTGATCCGGGTCCGATTCCCGGTCTGCGCACTTTTAAAAAATATTAGAATCTTTTAGGAGAATGGCAATCAGCAATAATACCCCTCCAATAATAAAATCTGCTATTCCCCATTTTCTGAATTTCAGATAATTTTTTGCAAAGTAGTAGAAAACGTTTCTTGCTTGTGATGGGAATACTGCTATAAAAAATCCCTTTGCTAAAACTATTAATGCTATTGTTCCTATAATGATGCTTAATATGCTTTCTACCATTTACATTTCTTTTTTAATTTATTTACATCTGATCTTTACAGAACTCACAGATCATTCTTCCGTCTATGTCAAATAAAATATCGAAGTTACCACACTCTTCACAAATATTCTCATGAAATGTTCCTTTTGATGCCAATTCACTTTTTTCAATTTTTTCAGATTCTTCCCTTATTCTTTCAAACTCCCTGTTTTCTTCAAAAAGCTCTGGCATGAATTTTACAATATCTTTTAATGTTACATAACCAACTATTTTTTTATTATTAACAACAGGCAGCCTTCTTATTTTTTTCTTGTTCATTTTATCCAAGGCCTGGTGAATTGTGGCTTCTGGAGAAATTGTAACTAATTTTTTTGTCAAGACCTCTTTAGCCTTTATCTCCCTTAGTTTGTCAGGCTTTTTTGTCATTGCCCAGACTAAATCTTTTTCAGTAATTATTCCGTGCAATTTATCACCTTCTTTAACAATTATACTTCCAACTCTTTTTTTTGTCATTGTTTTTGCACATTCAAGTACACTGGACTCAGGATTTACATGAATGAAATCACGAGTCATTACATCCCCTACTCTTATTCTTGCATCCATGTAAAATATAATGTTTTATTCTTTAAATAATCTTCTAATCTGCCGGATATATATTAAAATTTGCTTTAATTTTAGTATATAAATCTTTAAATTTACCCATTATTTTTGTTTTTTATGGGGTGCAGAAGATAATAATATGGGTGATAAGCAAGCTGTTTATGTTTTTCCTGAAAATGTACAGAGAATGATCGGGCAGGATGCTCAGAGAAATAATATTCTTGCAGCAAGAATTATAGCTGATACTGTAAAGACAACTCTTGGGCCTAAAGGTATGGACAAGATGCTTGTTGATTCAGGAGGCGATGTTGTGATTACCAATGATGGAGTTACTATTCTTGAGAAAATGGAAATTGAACATCCTGCTGCTAAGATGATGGTTGAAATAGCTAAAACTCAGGAAGATGAGGTTGGAGATGGGACAACTACTGCTGTTATGATTGCTGGTAAATTACTGGAAAATGCTGAAGGTCTGCTTGATAAGAAAATACACCCTACAGTTATAACTAAAGGTTATCAATTAGCTTCTGAACAATCCTTGAATATTTTGAGAGAGATTGCATTAAGAGTAACAACAGATGATACTGATTCTTTAAAACAGATAGCTATGACTTCTATGACTGGAAAAGGGGTTGAGTCATCTAAAGAAAAATTTGCTGAAATGGTTGTTAATGCAGTAAAGCAAATTGAAGATTATGGAAAAATAAACTTAGACAATATAAAAATAGAAAAAGTTAAAGGCGACAGTATAAAAGATACAGCGTTAATTTCCGGGATTGTTCTTGATTCAAATAAACTTAATATAGAAATGCCTAAAGTTATAGATAATGCTAAGATAGCTATAATTGATTTTTCTTTGGAGTTAAGAAGCCCTGAAATAGAAACTAAAATTAATATTTCAACTCCTGAGCAGCTGCAGGGTTTTATTGATTCAGAAGAGAGAGCTTTGAAAGAAATGATCCAGATAATCAGGAATACAGGGGCTAACGTGGTTTTTTGCCAGAAAGGAATTGATGATGTTGCCCAGTACTATTTAACAAAAGCAGGAGTTTATGCATGCAGAAGAATATCCAGGAGTGATATAGAAAAGCTGTCAATGGCAACAGGGGCAAGAATTGTCAGCAATTTAAATGAACTAAGCTCAGATGACTTAGGAAGTGCTAAAAGAGTTGAGGAAATGAATGCTGGAGAGAAAAAAATGACATATGTTAATGGATGCATAAATCCCAAGGCCATTACTATATTAATAAGGGGGGGAAGTGATCATGTTCTTGATGAAGTGGAAAGAGGTATTAGGGACAGTTTAGGAGATGTTTCAGCTGTTTTAAAAGACGGCATGGTTGTAGCTGGAGGGGGGGCTGTTGAAATTGAGTTAGCTAAAAGATTAAGAGAGTTTTCCCAAAGTCTTCCTGGTAGAGAGCAGTTAGCAGTAGAAGAGTTTGCCAATGCTCTTGAAAGTATACCTATTGCTTTATCTGAAAATGCAGGTCTTGATCCCATAGATATAATAACAGAGCTGAAATCTGCTCATGAATCTGATGATGGAAAAAACATGGGTCTTAATTTGTTCACAAATAAAATTGAAGATACATTTAAGGCAGGAATTATTGAGCCGTTAAAAGTAAAAACCCAGGCAATTTCTTCCTCTACAGAAGTTGCTACAATGATACTTAGGATAGATGATGTAATTGCAGCAAATGCAAAAAAACCATCTTATTCTGACAGACCTTTACCAAATAAGGGATTTGATTTCGGATGAAATTTGTCATGTGCTCTTTAATGTAATAAACATTTTTTGTCTTGGTTGAAACTAAAAATAACATTTAAATACATTATTTATCTTATTCATTCATGGCTGAAAAGGATAAGATTATAACAGAAAAGGTAAAGCGTTCCGGATTATTTAATTTTAAGGATGTTTACCAATTTACATACAGATGGTTTGTTGATGAAGGGTATGATGTTGAAGAGCAAAAATATGTTGAAAGTGTTGCAGGTGATTCAAAAGATATAGAGATTGTTTGGGTTGCAACAAAGAAAGTTTCTGATTATTTTAAAAATGAAATCAAGTCATCATGGAGAATTGTAGGAATGACTGATGTTGAAGCTGAAAGAGATGGGAAAAAGGTTAAATCCAACAAAGGCAGTTTTGAGGTGAAGTTTTCAGGTTCTTTGATAAAAGATTATGAAGGCTCATGGGAAAAATCAAGCATGATGAAATTTTTAAGAGGTGTTTATGACAGATATGTTATTGAAGCAAGAGTTAAGGAAAGGGAAGGAAAGATAATCGGTGATGTTGAAGAAATTCTTGAACAGGTTAAAGCTTTCCTAACTATAGAGGGAATGAAGTAGTTTTGTATTCATTGCACAGTTTTAATTTAAGCATCAAAATGTTTATATATCTAGCTCAGTTTATTTGTTTTATGATGATAAAAAAGGGGCTTATATTTATTTTTGCACTAATCTTTTTATTAGGTTTTGTTTCTGCTTTTGATGTGCAGACAGATGCTGTAAGAGGAACTATAATTAATGACAATAACCTTCCTGGAGTAATTCATTTTAAGATAACCAGTGTTAATGAAAGCGGGAACTATGAAATTTATACAACAGAAAGATTTCAGATAAGCTCTGGAGAGTTTACAATACTAAATAAGCAGACTGTTGAAATGGATGTTAGTTTTTTGCCTATTGATGCTATGAAGGAAAATACAGGGTATGTAAAAATACCCTACAACATTAGAAAAACCGGAACAAATTATGTCCAGAAAGGAGAAGTATATCTTAAGCTTATTAATTTTGAAGATGCTTTTGCTATCAAAGGAGATCCATTAACTCCAGAATCCCAGGCAATTGTTATTAATGTTTATAATGTTGAGGATGTGAGCTATGAAAATGTTCATGTTAAAGTTTCGGGAGCTTTTTTTAACAGTTTTGAAAAAGATATTTCTTTAAGCCCTTATGAAATTGAAAAATTCAGCATTCCTGTTAATCAGGATCAATTGAAGAAGCTTGTTTTTGGAGATTATACTATTAAAGGTGAGATAACTTTCAATGATCAGAAAGAAGATGTTAATGGCGGAGTTAAATTACTTGAAAAATCCGGTATAGATGCCAACCAGTATACAGGAGGGATAATAGTCAGGAAACTTAATGTTGAAAGAAAGAATGAGGGAAATATTCCAACTATATCTGAAATTCAAATAAAGAAAAATATAATTTCCAGACTATTCACAACTTTTTCCATTGAACCTCAAAGAGTTGAGAGAGATGGATTTTTAGTATATTATCACTGGCAGAAGGAGCTTCAGCCTGATGAATCTCTTAATGTAACAGCAACAACTAATTTATTATTCCCTTTTTTGCTTATTATTGCAATTGGTGTAATTGGTTATTTGGCTAATCTTTACTTTTCTACTAATCTTAACATCAGGAAACAAGTGCAGTTTGTTAAGACTCATGGAGGTGAATTTGCACTTAAAGTTACCTTAAGAGTTAGTGCTAAAAAGTTTATGGATAATGTAACTCTTTATGACAGTATTCCGGCTATGGCTCATCTTTATGAAAAATATGGACAAGCTCCAAGCAAGGCAGAGCATGGAAGGCTTACATGGAATATAGGTAAACTTGGAGAAGGAGAGGAAAGATTTTTTTCATATATTCTTTACTCTAAACTTAAAGTTGTAGGCAAGTTTGAACTTCCTAGAGCTACGGGAGTTTACAATGTAAATGGAAAAATCCATGAATCAATCTCTAATAAAGTATTATTTATTCACGAGCCTATTTCAAAATAGTTTTTTAAAATTTTAAAGAACCTTGAAGAGGAATTAGTGTTTTTATCTTAAATTATAAAAAATATCCAAGAACTATTGGTTTGGATAACTTTATAAAACAATAATCTATAGATTAACATCAGACTTAGGTGCAGATGAGTCATGTTATATTCTGTTTTCTTAAGTATGGTAAATTACACCCTCCCGTAGCTCAGTGGTTAGAGCGCTCGGCTGTAGTTATCTAAGGTGGAGAGTCATATGTATGATACTATGAAACCTGATTAGCCGAATGTTTAGCAGAACCCGAGAGATCCCCAGTTCGACTCTGGGCGGGGGGACTTTTCTTATTTTTTAGAATTATTTATTTTGATATGTTCTATGCTGATGCTTGTTTATTACAGGTAAAAGACTAAGCATTATTTCAAGTTCCCTTAGGCTATAGTTGTTTTGCACTTCTCCCATATCCATTATAGTATGGACAAATGAATCTTTTCCAATTTGTATAGCATTTCTTCCTCTTGGATATTGTTTTTCAATATCTAATGCAACAGAATATTTTAACATAAATTTGGGAGTAAATATTACTTCTTCT
>Ga0208375_1003497_pt1 | contig 13311 bp, 9 predicted proteins | sample RifOxyD1_FD_184038 | JGI IMG/M metagenome (GOLD analysis project Ga0208375, IMG submission 184038) | Soil microbial communities from Rifle, Colorado - Rifle Oxygen_injection D1 (SPAdes) | ecosystem: Environmental > Terrestrial > Deep subsurface > Rock core/Sediment | place: Rifle, Colorado... | reverse complement strand
CGAGCCGATAATACACTTTTGAAGCGTCCTTTAGATACTCCGGCAACTTTTTATCAAACTCCTCCACAACAAATGCCTCATCAGCGCCGAAAACGTTAATTGCGCCTTCAACTCCGTAACGCTCGCCTAGCCACATCTCTTTCTCGGGATCTCTATGCCGAACAAAAAGCGCCATTTTGTACGATCCAGATGCACCGGTTGGAGCTAAAACCAAAAATGATTCCGGTTCTGAAAAAGCGGACAGGTAATGAAAGTAACTTTCTTGGCGATAGGGGTACGTGACGTCCGAATTTCTTACCGCTTCAGGAGCAGCGGGAAGGATAAAAACCGAATCCCGATTAGCTTTCATTAAAGCATCGCGTCTTGCCTTGTAATAACTTGGTATTCTTGTAGCTAACATAATAAGCGACCATATCGAGTGAGCATGAATTGCTCAAGACAATTTGAATAATCAAAGGTTTTGGACCACTCGTCAAATGTCGGGTTTTGTCGGTTCTTGCCAGTTCCCGCTGGCCCTCGTTTTGCTCACAAATTTTTTCATGATGAAAGTCTTTGATAGCTCCCTGAAAGCACGGAAAATCTACTCGGTTAACAGAGACAAAAACGCGACAATTGCTGAGATGCGAATCGGACCGATCCGAGTTGATCTGCAAGTATACGGAATCACTAACTTAAGAACAAGAAGAGCGATTGCTCTTATATTATGTAGAAAAGTATCAAAAATTTTTGAAATTACACCAGATGGCACAATTCATCATCGAGACGGAAAATTACTGAATTTTGAACTTGAAGAACAACGGGGCATTAACCTTCACCAGTCATTGGATCCGAAGGATCATAATTCAATTCTCGGATTCAGGGTCCGTATTTCAAGGCTCGAAATAGGACTTAGCCAAACAAAGCTAGCGAGAATGGCTAAAATATGTCGATCACATTTGAGCGACCTAGAGCGAGGAAAAACAACTGCCACGGACTTAACACTAATCCGGATTAGAAAAGCACTAGCAAAAGCAGTGGAACCGACAAGAACCGACAGAAGCCGACAAATGACAAGACGGAAAAAATAGAAAGAAAAAGCTAGCGCCCCGGCAAAAACAAACTTCCTTCTTATGGACTATTCAGTTTAAAAGCCCAGAACTAGAGCTGACTTCACTTGGCAGCGGGGCGCGATTGATGTCTTCCTGCGAATGAAGAAGTTTAGACTGCCTGTCGACATCAACATAAGTGTAGCCATGCAGCACTTCTTCATAGAAGTTCTGAAGCTCAACGCCTTCGCGTGGTTTAATGGCCCCTTCGCGGACCTTAGCATCGATCTGCTCTTTAACACGCTTTTCCATGTCAGTAGCACTGTACTGGAACCAAGAGAGAACTCCGGCCGTGTTATTGCCTTTGATGACTTCCTCGATATAGTAGCCACCTGGTTCAGATTCGTCTAAAAACACGTGGACTTCATTAACACTACCGAAAAGATTATGAAAATCGCCCATAACATCTTGATAGGCGCCAGTAAGAAAGAAACCTAGATAATACGGTTCACTCTTACGTAAAGGATGAAGTAAAAGAGTGTCTTTTATATCTCTTAAATCAATAAACTTGCAGACCTTTCCGTCCGAGTCACAAGTAATATCAACAAGAGTCGCACTTCGCGTTGGCTCTTCATCATGGCGATTTATCGGCACAATTGGGAAAAGCTGCTGAATTGCCCAGTGATCCGGCATCGATTGAAAAACCGAAAAATTGCATAAGTACTGATCGGCAAGATGTTTGTTCAGCGCTTCGACTTCGTCCGGAACGTACTTTAACCCAGCTGCGTTCTTATGAATAACCCTGCAGATCTGCCAGAAAAGATATTCGACCTTAGCTTTATCTTCCAAAGACAAAAAGCCCAGTTTGAACATTCCCAAGGCTTCTTCTTTTCTTTGTAAAGCATCGTGAAAATGCTCGAGCAGATTTTTAGAAGTAAGATGCTGCGACAGATATCGCATCTCCTTTACGACATCATCCTCACCCGGTGTTTCCTCGAAAGCTATTGGCGTAGTTCCGACCTCGATACTGCCGAAGACATTAACAACTAATACCGAATGATGAGCAACAAGCGCCCGTCCCGTTTCGGTAACTATATTCGGTTCTGGTACTTCTTCGGCTTGGCAGATCTCCTGAATAGAATAGACGACGTCGCTCACGTACTCTTCCAGCGAATAGTTAATTGAACTGTCAAAACTCGTTCGCGATCCATCGTAGTCGACACCAAGACCGCCGCCGACATCTAGATAGTCGAGGTTTAATCCCATTTTTCTAAGCTTAGCAAAAATGCGGGTACCTTCTTTAACGACGTTCTTAATTGTTTTGATGTTTGTCACTTGCGAGCCGACATGGAAATGCAAAAGCTTAAAGCAATCCTGCATTCCTTCTTGGCGAAGAACATTTACCGCGTAGAGCATCTCCGGAGTCGTAAGTCCGAATTTGGCGAACTCTCCTCCGCTACTTTCCCATTTACCACTACCTTTAGAGTAAAGCTTTGCGCGAATACCAATAAGAGGAGCGACGTTCAGCTCTTTAGCAACAGCAATGACTTGAGCAAGCTCCGTTATCTTTTCGATAACGATGAAGACTTTTTTACCAAGCTTAACGCTCATCAAAGCCGTTTTGATCATTGAATAATCTTTGTAGCCATTACATATAATGAGTGCCTCAGGGGAGAGATTCATAGCAATGATAGCTGCAAGTTCGGGCTTGGAACCCGCCTCAAGACCAAAATCATAAGGACGTCCTGCATCCAGAATCTCTTCAACCACTTCTCGCATCTGATTCACTTTAATTGGATAAACGCCCTGGAACTTGCCCTTGTAACCAGATTCTGCGATCGACTTTCTGAACGCTTCGTTGAGGGACACCACTCTGTGGCGAATAATATCTTGAAAACGTATCAACACCGGAAGCCCGACTCCCTGATGTTCACGAATCTCGTCTACTACAGTCATCAGGTCGATACCAAGACCTTCACCCCTTCGGGGATGAACGGTCAGATGCCCAGCCGGATTTATGCTGAAATACTGATCACCCCAGTTTTCGATATTATAAAGTTTTAGTGAATCCGATACTCCCCATGTTCTCATCGCCCAAAAACCTGCCTTTAAATTTGGACCATTTTACTCACTGCATTTACCATCTGCAGCGAATAGTCGCAATTTCAAAAGCACATTATTCGTCGTGTCGGTCAAGAGATTTTAGAGATGAATCACATTTTCCTTCGAACTCGTGCTTGTCAGCCCGTTGTCCAGGCGCCTGTTCGAACATTCTACGCAGTCCAGGAACATTTACTCTGATCATTTCCTTCACCGCTGCTTCGCTTGGACTATGAGAATAACCGACCTCAAACAAGATCGACCAAATACCGTGCTTCCAGTAGGCATAATCCTCAAAGGTACCGTCAGCGGGATAAATTACTTGGGTCGAATTTCCCGTCTGATAATGACTTTCCACTGTAGCGGCCTCGACAAGCTGTGTGAAAAGTCCGTCATGTGGAGTGGAAATATCATGAGAGCTGATTCCCCACGGATAGACAACAGCCGGGTAGTAGGTATGTAAAGTAGCCGAAGAAACAACGTTTTCTTGCTCTACGAATTTCGCAAGCGAATTAGTGGACTTGAGCTTAAATGGACCAGAGGTACCGCAGGGACCCGGGTAATCGCGATTAGCATCAAGGTAGCGTCCATTAACCATTTCCCACCGGCGATTTGCGTTATACCCGCTTATGTTGAGAACTGGGATCACATACATCGTCTGGCCGAGTATCGGCTGTTCGGCAAGAGCGTTAGCAAATGCTTTTGCTACTTCGGTTGACCCGTATTCATTACCGTGATGAGTTGCCACGACCAGATTTTTTACCGGACCGTTTCCGATTGCGACACCTTCGATTATTTCGCCGCTATCCGAAGCTCCGACTTGCACCAGTTTTACTTTTTCGGGAAATGTCTTAACCAACTGATTCAAAAATTCCTTGATCTTTGGATATCCGCCATTTGCTCCGAAAGAAGACGATGAGAAAACTAAAGAAAGAAATACTAGACAAGACTTAAAGATCCATCTCTGCATGTTACCGGCCCTCCATGGCTGATTGTAATTATTGTAGCAAAAGACGGTCGTTATGTAAAAAATAGCGCAGGACTGTAAGCCGGGTTCTGTCTTCACCACACCGCGGCACGTATAGTTCCGAAGGATGGTGGAGGCGATCATTCCTCTAGAACTTACATTACTGTAAGTTTCATGCGGCCTTACCCGAAGGCGTATGGTCAAGCGGACCTAGCCTCCCTATTTGGCCTTGCTCCAGGTAGGGTTTGCCGTGCCTGCTGCGTCACCGCAGCAGCGGTGGGCTTTTACCCCACCGTTTCACCCTTACCACTAGCTATCGCTAGCGGCGGTATATTCTCTGTTGCACTTTCCGTCACGAGGTCCTTGTGGAAATCGTGCCTGGCCATTAACCAGTACCTTGCTTTACGGAGCCCGGACTTTCCTCCCGCAGACAAATGCCTGCCGGCGATCACCCGTCCTGCGCGAATGAGCACCTTACTATCATAACGCTTTGGTAGAAAGCGCTTTTTACTGGGTTATTTAACGGCTTCTGCCGGCGGCTGTTCTTGTTTATTTTCTTTAGGAGTCGAAACGTACAGCAGCCTGTGGCAGCTCGGACAGTTTTGAATGTTATTGTAGCGCTGAATTTCGTTAAAAAGCTGTGGAGGGACCATCATATTACAGCCACTGCAACGGCCACCTGATGCCGGAACAATTCCTAAGCCCCCTCGTGCTGCTCGTATTCGGTCATATTTTGCAACAAGCGGGCGATCCAGTTGAGACAGAAAAACGTCCCGTTCTTTCGTTAGTTCACCGATTGCTCCGTCCAACTTACCAGCCTGCCCGGAAATAGCCTCGAGTTGCGCATCACGCTCGTTATTGATTTTATCGAATTGATCCTGGAGCTTTTTCAAAAGCTCATTTCCCTGGGTCATCTCTTCGGTTGATTTCTTAAGCTGTTCTTCAAGCGATAGATTTAATTTTTTTAACTGTTCGATCTCTTTACTTGCCGCCTGAAATTCTTGGCTGTTCTGAACACCTTCGAGCTTTTGATTTGCCCGCGTGAGCCGATCCTTGTTTAATTCGATTGCGGCTTGAGTTTGGCGAAACGTCTTATCAAGCTCATTTAGCTCATTTTGCTTAGTATCTGCAGACGCCTTGGTTTTGATGTATTCAGTCTCTACATTTTTCATTGCAACTGGCAGAGTTGATTTCTGTTTTTTTAATTCATCAATTCTTAGATCTAGTTCCTGAAGTTGTTCAAGCGTGTTGAGCTGCTCTCTTACCGAACGAGGTTGGTTCACTTCTTATCTCCTAAGCAAAGACGTTGAGTAACTACATTTGAAAAAAAACTTTTTATGCCTTCCTCCGCTAACCAACCACGAATCGTTGAGAGAAAAAATATTTCGCTCTCCCGATGCCCCAACTCCATCACGGCGATCCCGCTTCTAGAACCACTGATCGCGTCATGGTAGCCTGCCTCTCCAGTAAGAAAAACGTCGCATTCCAATGCTCGGGCGGTCGTGATAAAATCACTTCCCTTGCCCGCTACAAAAGCGATCCTTCTAACCTTCGAAGGTGGCGGCTGTGTTACCCAATAACCGTCTAGCTTGAACAGGCTTTTAACACCTCGAGCGAATTCTGAAAAGGACTTAGGTTGAGAAAATTCACCCCAGAAACCATAACCTAATCCGTTAACTAAGCCGCCTGTTGCTGGCCGTTGCTCCAAAGGATAAAGATCGTAAGCAACCTCTTCGTACGGATGCGCAAAGAACATCGCGTCTAAAATACGCTTTTCTAGGCCTCTCGGCAAAACCGTCTCCAGCCTGTACTCATCAACTTTTTCTAACACGCCGGACTTGCCTATAAACGGATTAGTACTTGAAGAGCCTCTAAAGCTTCCTTGCCCACTTCCAGAAAAAGTACAGAAATCATAATTAGCGATATGACCAGCACCCGCCGCAGATATCGCATTTCTTACTGTTTCTAAATGGCTAGCAGGAACAAAAACAACCAACTTAAGAAGCGAATTATTAGGCTTTTCAAATAGACGGCCCTTAGGCAAAAGCCCCAAGCCTACACTTACCTGCTCTACAACTTCGAGCGCACATTTATCAAAATTGGTGTGACAAGCAATTACGGCTATCTGATTTCTGATTGCTTCTATCATTAAAGAACTAAGATCTTCTTCCGTCCCGCCAACCAACTTACTGATGCCTTTTTGTTTAGGAAAAATGCAGGGGTGATGAACAATAATGAGCTTACATTTACGAGACTTTGCAAACTTTACTGAATCACGGGTGAGGTCGATTGAGATAACCGCGCCGTTTGTCTTCCAACTCTTATTACCAAGCAAAAGACCCGTATTATCCCAATGCTCGGCACAAGCGGAGGGCGCTTTTTTTTCAATAATTCCTAGCACTTCCGATATTTTTTTCGGCATGGAAACTGTGTCTCTTATAATGGAATTCAATTCAACTTATAAAAAGGTAACAGCTGCTTGAAGAACAACAGCAAGAGAAATTCCGAAAACAAAAGCCAATCCACGAACCATCATTCCTTTTAACATCTGCATGGTCTATCGCCTCGCGGTCCGAAGACTAATTTATCCGACCTTTCTTGTCAAGCTTTAGTTAGATCCTTCTAATAACTTGATTTACTTGGCTTTACAGACGGATAAATAGAAATTGCCAATAAAAGAGCCCACATTTATAATGCGGTGCATAAATGCGCAGCATCCAGGGAATATCTGATAAATCAATACTTTCAGTATTTTTATTGGCGTTAGCCATTTCAACTAGCTCTATAGCGATATGCGAAGCTAACAACCAACTAATTGGTTCGCATCTAGATCTCAACATTACAGGCGTTAGCGAACTCCGGCTGGAACTAATAAAGAATAAACGCATCATAATTGAGGCAAAATCTTCAGTTGGCACCCCATTACTGCATCTGTTTGATCAAAACGGCATGGAGGTTCCGGCAGACTACAACCATAGAAGCGATCCAAACGTAAAACTTTCATTCACCCCAAAAAGTTCCGAAACCCATACCCTTTTGATCCGCTCTGCCTTAAGCGAAACGAAAGGCATCTGCGCAATAAAGATAGATGAACAACCTTGGCTTTTCGGAATTTCTTTTGGAGGAACACAGGCACTTCTCGAGAACGTTCGAAAAAACGAAGAAATCGAGACAATCGCACTACCAAATGGTGCCGGCCCCACTCACGCCATCTACATTGAAACAAAAAATTCACAACTGCTTCGAATAAGCGGAGGAGGCCTTGCGGGCGGCTTGAGATACGTAGTGCCCGAAAACCTGGGAACTGTACAAATTATCGTTGGAGCACCAAATGGAAGTGACGGGCCGGTAAGAATCATTAGAAACGACGTGCGATACAAAGACACGGATCAGGACGGATTAGGTGATGAACTCGAAAAATCCCTAGGAACATGCAACACACTTATAGAAACGGCTGGAAATTATAACTGTTCACTAGCAACGGACCCACGCGACACCGATGGCGACGGAATTTCAGACGGTTGGGAAGTCGTCGGCCGAAGAGACATCCCCCCCTATCAACCTCTAGCAAAATGGGGAGCTGACCCTCGCCATAAAGATATATTCATTGAAGCTGATTTCATGCGAAGGACCAAAGCAGAAAACGATAACCGTACCGTTCACCACATGAGTCCTCAAGCCATGCACTATTTTAAAAAAGTGTATAGTGATGGTTTTTTGACCGATACACAACGGTTGCATAACAATGCAAGGACACTAAGAAATCCGGACGGAAAACCAGGCATCTCCACTCATTTCGACGCAGGCATAGAACCTCCAACTAACAATGACATTACTCTTTACGGAAATTGGGGTGGATACGATTCAGTCGACGCCGTCTCATTTACCAACAACAACGGAGAAACCAAATGGCGAGGCGCTTCTCCCGCAAATGCTTACAAACACAACATCGTTACATCACGTCTTGGCATTTTCAGATATCTGCTTTTCTATACAACCGGCGGCGCATCACAGGGACCGGGTTGGCTCCTGGCGTTTAATGGTCATGACGGCTACATCTCCGCGCACGAGACTGGACACTCTCTATGGCTAGGACACTCAGCTCCAATACACCTTCCAATTGCCGCTGATGTTAACTGTAAACCCAATTATGCAAGCATCATGAATTACGCTTTCACCGATACGGGGTTTTCTGACGGCGTTGGAGTTCCTTCTCTTAATAACGCTAGGTTAGTAGAATCGAATTCCATCGACCCCGCCAACACGCAGTTTCTTGATGTTCTTGAAAACAACTTTCTTTATTGGATTGATCGAAAAACCGGAAGCGTAGATTGGAACCGAGATGGATTCTTTGCTCCTAACTACCAAACAGTCAGGGCTTATGCCAATTTTCAACCGGGAGGAGATTGCGAATTTACCAGATATAACCAAAGATCCCTGCCAGATGCAAAATCAGCCTCAACACCGTCTTTAGTTCGCATCTCAGGAACACTCTACGCGTTTCATACGGATTTAAACGGTAACGTCAATTACTCGGTTTCTACTTCTGATTGGAACTGCCCAAAACCTGCCCCGCACTGTAATGGCAGCTCGTGGGGCCCCCCACATTCGACGGACATGAAGGGGGAACAAGGTTCTGATGTTGAGAAGGTTACAATTAGAGGCATTGAAAAAGCACTCGTCATTTCAATTGATGCAAACGGAAAACTTTGGCAACGCTTGATGCAAAAGAACTATTTTGGGAATGAAAAATTTTACGACGAAAAGGAAATCCCACAGACATTAGAAGCCGTCGGCCTTCCCTCTGTAGCGGTTACTGAAGGCATCAATCCAAAGATATTTCTGACCTTCCGCGGTATTGATGGTTATTATCATTTCAACACCGCCTCGTTTGAGGGCGATGGAACACTTAAATGGGATACTGATAAATATGTTTTTAAATCGCTCGGAATCCCAATTTCTGCAGACACTTTTTCCTCGCCAGCGATTAAATACACCTATTTTCCAACAGTCTCTGGCAAAGTATTAGTCGGCCTATTTCCTACGACAACGGGCCACATGGAAATACTAAGACACAACCAATCAAACAGTTACTGGGAAAGGTTTAAAAATCTTACTACGGAATATCACGAACATATTAGTGGTCGACCATCACTCGCCTTTGTACCGTTTGACGATACAAATACCGAGAACGGCAGAATCTACATCGCTTACACCGCCGCAAAATACGACCAGACAAAACAGGTGCCTGGCGAAATGAGAATGCTTTGGTCTTATCGCGAACCCGTTCAATCAGGAACACGATTCTTTCTTGTTGATAAAATAGGCCTCGACTCGAGTTTCGATAATGTTTGGGGTCTTTCTTTCGGTATGGATTTACTCTATGAGCATGGCATTGACTATAATCTTCGTGCATTGCATACAAACGGAATTAACAAGCCAGGCATGTATAACGCTCTCGTTTTCAGGCCTAAAGCCGATGGAATCAATGATTTCGAATATGGCAATCCTAATGATTGGGAAACATTGAGAATCGGTTTGTGCAAAGAGATTACCGATCCTTCGGGGCTGATTACTAAGCAGGGCCTTACGCCGATTAAATGCCCCACCTGGCCATCATCAAACTAGCTCTTCTACAATGCCTTTACCGTGGGAAAACCTGCTTGCGTCCAAGCTCTAAATCCGCCGTTTACCAATACCACATCCTTTATACCAATGTAGTTGAGCGTCCTTGTTGCTAACGAACTTCTTCTCTCAGTTAAGCAAAGAATGAAAACCTTTTTCGCTTCCTGAATCTGGTTGAGCGAAAAAGCCAAATTCGAAAGCGCTATATTCACATGTCTTGGAATTCTTGCTTCGTTAAACTCCTCCTGTTCGCGCACATCTAAGAATAGAGTCGAATTATCAGAAGAGTTTGATTCAAGAATTTTTAAGTACTTAGTTACGCCTATACAAGAAAAATTAGAATTGTCACTCTTGATACTTTTTGTAAGCACAGAGGCGCGATGAATACCGTCTCCGAATGAAGAGGGCGAAGCAGAGCGGTTGTAATCAAAACACCGGTTGATTTCTTCGGTTACGGTGCCAACCGTCTGATTTGATTTTATCTCCGTAAACCGTTCGACGCTTTCACAGTTAAACTCGGTATTATCATTTCTTTCCTTTTTTAATACTGTGAACAATCTGCCAAACGGATCCCTTCCAGGAAAAATTATTGTATCATCTTTCAAGCCCTCAAGACGTCTTAAGCTTTTAAAAAAGTCTCCACAGTCCGAACCCGGTAACCCCACCCGACCAACCGCGCCTATGAGCAACGTGCAACCGGTAAAAATACATTCCGACTGATGGTGCACGAGTCTTAAGCAAATTGCATCGCCAGCGTGACCAGGGGTAAAAAGTACTTCCAAAGAAATATCTCCCACCCGGATTTTTGATCCTTCCTTCAACTTAACATCAACCCTTTTACTTCCGGTGTTCTCAGACATTGCAATCGAGCTGCCGTATTCGGCCTTCATTATATGAGTTGCAGAAAGATGATCCGAATGGAAATGAGTATCAATGGCCGTTTTTACTCTTAGTTTATTATCGGCCAGAAAAAACCGGTACTCATCCATAAGTTCAATGTTGGGATCGATAACTACCGACTCCTTGTTATTAAGATCCCAAAGCAAGTACGAATAACAGTGCCCGGTTTGAAACTGCTTAAAGCCAAATGTCATATTTTTCACTCCCTGTTTCTGAACAGGTTCAGTTATTAAGATGCCTCTGCAACCACTTGACAGTATGATTCACTACCATCCTGTCCAGCTCTATCGACTCGTAAGTGTGACCGGCACCCTCCAAAACCTTTAACTGAACCCGTGATCCAGCCGTTTTAAATGCTTGCTCATAATCGAAGCTGTGATCGACGGGTACTGATTCATCTTCACTTCCATGAATCAGCAGAATGGGCGCTCTAATTTTCGATTCCGATATCCATTGAATAGGACTTGCTTTAGCGTATTCTTCAACAAACGCTCTCGAAACGGTCCATCCCCCCAAATCTATTAAGCCCCGGCGTCCTCCACCAGTGGACCAATTGTCCAGATCTTCAATGAGAGAGCCCGGGTGGGCAACTGGACTCCATAGTACGGCCGCTTTAATTCCTGATTCTTTGCTTAATAGCTGAGAAGCGACCATACCGCCCATACTAAAACCGATGACACCGACCCTATTGCTGTCAATCCCAGGCTGTTCTTTTAAATATTGAAATGCCGTAAGAGCATCCGCAAAAAGACCCGATACCCGCATCTGCGAAAATTCGCCTTCGCTGTCTCCGGATCCCCTGAAATCGAACCGTAATGATGCGATCCCTCTTGCAGCAAGTGCTCGAGCAGTACGCACAAATACTCTTCTAACTTCAACTTTATTTCCGGTAAAACCATGCAGAAAAACAACTGCAGGCGTGCGAGCTGCTGAAACATTTTGAGCATGGTGAAAAACACCAACAATCTGCTCACCATTATTATGGAATACTACCGGCGTCTCCAAATTAACCTCAGAGAGAATTGAACAACTGTATTGATTTATTCTAACGCCCGACCAGCGCCGTCGGCAAGGTTAAGTTAAATTTACGTCCTGCGTTAAATATTGCCTGCAGAATCGTTCAAGACTACCTTTTATTAAGTGCACCGACATCTGCTCCCTTTTCTGATTCTCTTTGTATCCGTTGCTGCGTGGTCAAGACCATTTCTCGAACCGACCTACAAATGGTCTTTAGTTTCCTACACAGGACGGAGTAATACCGCCGATCTTCTCGAATTAGTTAGGCTACGATTTGAAAAGTGGGAACCATATTACATTATCGGGTTGGGATTAAACTATAAGCTCTCTTCAGACGAGAAATATTATTCATTTGAATGGAGCAATCAAATTGTAAAGCATCTCGAAAATTTTTCTCTTTTCGAATTTGATACCCTGATTACGTTTCGATGGCTCTGGTTTCCTTGGAATGAATTTATGCCGACGACTCTTGCCTTTGGCGAAGGATTCTCCCAGACAACCGGCCACCCTTCGTCCGAAAGGATTTCTCAGGGAATTCGAGCCAAATTTCTAAATTACCTATCTACCGAAGTCACCTTCAGTCTTCCCGATAGTCCGGACTGGGCACTACTAGCCCGCATTCATCATCGTTCGGGAATTTACGGACTCATTTCAAACGTAAGCGGTGGATCGAATTACGTTAGTCTGGGAGTGATGAAAAGGTTCTGATAATGGCAAAAGCACTTATTATACTACTTTTATTTATATCCATAGCTTGCTCGACCAGCCAAAAAGCAAGAGAGTATCCCGAAAAAATTATTGACCAGCCTTACACGATCGCCAAGGGTATGAACCAATTCTTCGGAAATTACTCATTTGGCTATTCCAAATGGACACTGAATCCCGATGTCAGTTATCCTCTCCCTCTAAATCTTTATTGGGAACACGCCCTTTCCGACAACTTCAGCATGGTGTGGTTAATTATGCCGTTAGGCGTGAAGTACCGATTTCTTGACAAACCAAATATTCAACTGGGAATCACATTCTTTTTACATCTCGGCCCGCCCGAAAATTTTTACTTCAGCCCCTATCTTTTACCATATTTAAAAATAAGACTGAGTGAGCAGATTGCTCTCGAGACTTTGTTGAATATCCAGGGAGTAACAAGATTCAAACCGACCGGTAAAGATGTGAGCATCACTTTAAGTACTGGACCATTACTGCAGCTTCACAATGACATTGCACTACGACCGTGGCTTTCTTTTGTTTATGAATACGGATTTATTGCAACGTACAACAGTGAAAAACTGGAACATAAAGAACTGGATAACTCCGGCAGAAGTAAAGTGCCTTATGGAATCGATTTAAGATACAGCTTGTCACGCCAGGTTACGGTTAATCTAACCTATTCACGCATCAATTTCGGTTACGGCTTGGCACAATTCAGTTACCGATGGTAACTTAAGCAAAAGCGACGAATGAAAAAGTGGGGGCAGATAACATGGTAACCAAAATGAAAGAATGGCAATACCTTCAAAATCATTACGAGCAGATCAAAACGCTTCATCTGAGAAAACTGTTTTCTGAAAACCCCGAGAGAGCAAAACATTTTTCGGTCGAAGCCGCGGCCTGGTTTCTCGACTACTCTAAAAATAGAATCACAGAGCAGACTATGCAACTGCTTCTACAACTTGCGCA
>Ga0208375_1003492_pt1 | contig 13323 bp, 12 predicted proteins | sample RifOxyD1_FD_184038 | JGI IMG/M metagenome (GOLD analysis project Ga0208375, IMG submission 184038) | Soil microbial communities from Rifle, Colorado - Rifle Oxygen_injection D1 (SPAdes) | ecosystem: Environmental > Terrestrial > Deep subsurface > Rock core/Sediment | place: Rifle, Colorado... | reverse complement strand
ATGCTACTAGCAACTAATCCGACACTAATCTGGAACAACAAGTGGTCAAACCAAGAAGACGAACAATTCGCAGTAGCAAGACAAATAAGATTCAACAACACGCTTACCAGCGACAGGATAAACCAGTTAGTTACACTGCCATTAACATTTAATCAAACACAAGTATACTGCAATGACATTGACAATGACGGCTACTTAAATGACACAAGCGATTACCTTGGACTGCGACTCACCAGATTAATAAACAATTTATACTATGAAACACCATTCTCCCTATTTGGCGTCAACTGCACTGATTATAATCTTACAAGCGCAGATATATCATTCACACTAAATATTGAGTCAAACAGCATAGCTGATTATTTCATACACTACACATCAAATGATTACCATGCAAGAGAATACATCGGGGTAGAATATAATGAGATACCAAACAGGTACGCAAACAACAGCGTGCTAATGATGGAATATGATAAATTAGACACTAACCTGACAATGACACTATTTAACAAGCTAGGGACAAACGAACCACTGCAAGCATACGGTGACTACATAATAAAACCAATAGAACTAAGCACAATTAGTTATGGCATCAGAAACCTAATAACTAACGGGGCAACGCCATATGAAGTAAAACCAGGCTACATACTAAGATACTCAACAGCGCCTAACGCTATTTTTGACCAATACCCAACAACCCATGCTTCTATAGCAATAAACCAAACATACGCGCCTTACTCATATTACACTGAGTTTAGCACTAATTTTGCATACTTAAATTCAAACGATGAATACTGGTATAAGCACTTCTCGCTAAACCTTAACAAAACATCATTTAACACACTCGCTGATAACCGCACAATCTATAACTTAAACAAAGATAAAAGCTTTGATTATAGCACATCATGGATAACACTATTTAATCAGGAAACAAGTGAAGGCGTAGCACTAATAAGAATAAATACAACAGGATTAACAAGTAATCCATTAATTAATTACACCAACACGAATATGGATTCAATACTAAGCGTTTACCCAATTGCAACAACAACTTATGTAAGCGGTGGTGAACCATTTGGCAGCGAGTACGCAGTAATGACTTACAACTCAACTGACCACTGGAAAGAAAAAGTAAATCGAGTAAGCGACTGGTTAACTAACCCGATAAACTACACTATACTAGACGAAACAATATCATTTGATATACTATCATACGACTACGACTCATACATTGACCGAAGCGATGAAATGATAGCAATAAACATATCAGCATTCTCAAACGCACAAGACATAAACAAATTACACACAGATATTTATGACAGCACAGGTAATATCACACTATCAGAAGACTATGACTGTACACCACAAGGAAACTACGTTTATGACTGCAGTTTTGCAATAAACCCACAAACATTTGCATGCAAAGAATACAACGCAAGCATATACGCAATAGGCGTAGACGGATTAACCAACACAAAACACTACAACTTCACTTTTGATGTAAACGACATAATTGGCACTTACTCAATACCAAAAGACACATTAATATCCACAAACCAACTGCTAAACGTAGTCTATACATACTGTGACGGTTCAGACCCTTCAAACATAAACTTAAACGTAAAACAAAACGAGCAAACAATACATAACGAGCACCTGCCATTAAACGGTGAATATAAAATAAGCTACACCAACCCGTTAAACCCTACAATAACCAACTTCAAGTTAAACGCCAGTGATAATCAGTACTGGGATTACAATTCATTTAACTCAAATGTTGTAAAAAGCAACTTTACACTAGGTATTAGCAGAAAAGTATACAGCCAAGGAACACCAGGCTACCGAAGCAATGTAATAACAATAACAAACCCATCAAGCAACTCAGTAATCTACCAAATAGCTCTTAGAAGTGATAAATTACTAGTAAGATTCTCTGAAAATAAAAACACAATAATCACAGTAAACGTTCCAGCTTACAGCAAAGAAGTGGTATTTATTGACGTATTCCCCGTAACAATAGGCACATATCAAATCAGTTTTACAGCCAGTAACAAAGACATTGAGCTAGACAGTTCACTAATGCGCTTTGAAGTAGTAGTACAAACCACTTACTCATCAGGCGTTTTTAACTATACAATAGTGTCTGGAATTGACAATTACGCAATAATGATATTATTACTACTAGTTATGGGTATAATATTTATCAAACAAAAGCTTTAAGAATGATTCACAAGTTTTAATTTTAAAACAAATGCTGAGGTCGCCTACGCTCACATTCGTTCGCTCTGTCCTCACGGACAGCAAATGAATTTAAAAGTAGCACCTTAGTTAAAAGACGAAAACAAATGCTGAGGTCGCCTACGCTCGCTGACGCTCGCTCTGTCCTTACGGACAGGTCGGCTCGCTCAGAAATGGTAATCACAGCAAGAAATTAAAAAAGAAAAAAGCATTAAAAAACATTAATGCTGAGGTCGCCTAGCGGTATGGCGACAGCCTGCTACGCGCTCGGGTTCATAAAACCCTCGCTCTGTGCTAAAGCACAGCCTGAGGAATTAAATGAACCCCTTCGCTCCGTCTTACGGACGGCCACTCTTTAATGAGTGCGCATGAAAGTAAATCGAAGCGTGCGATAGATAGCTGTTGGGGTTTTCCCCGCGTGGGTTCGATTCCCATCCTCAGCGAAAATAAATTGTGGGGTGGGCCTGCACTAAAGTACAGCACGCCCACCCCCAATGACTAATTAATCCTTCAAATAAGCTTATAAAATGAGCTTAAATAAATTTTAAATTCCATATGATTAAAACAATAATCCCTTACACAAACATTGAAGGTTTTTCATTAGGGGTGTTAGGCAATAGCGATTATAGCGGGATAGACGACTTCATAACGAGCTTTGCCTCTGCAATTGAAGGCAACAAAGGAACAAGGTTTTTTAAAAAAATAAACTTTAAAGGATTTAACATTCAATCAAAAAAGAATGAACCAGTATACGCTATGAGAAAAGACGAGTTAATCACAATAATAAAAGACAAAATGATAAGCTCAGTGGTATTCCTAAAACCAGACGATTACTTTACCGGAAAGATAACAACATCAATAGATTTACTAATAAAAGACTATGAAACAATTAATGAAGTAAATCTAAGCAATGATGAACTAGCCACAATAAAAAAATTAACTCAAAAAAAATCAAAAATAGAAATAGTTAATTATTTAATTAAAAAAAGACTAGGTAACTACTTAACTAAAAACGGTTTTCCTGATGATTTTAAACAAGATATCAGTGAAATACTAGACATGTATAATGAATTAAATTTTGAAAAGAGAATACCTGCAAAAAAAATAACCAACCTGCTATCAAATGACCTTCAAAAAGCGATAGTAATAAACCAATTCTTTAACAAACTAGCAACTAAAACCGGAATTGATTACGATTTTTTTAAATTAATCATTAATGAAATAAACAAAATAGATGATTTTAACCTAATTGACAATTACTTAGACCAATTTAACAGTATTATAAAATAAAATAATTACATAACTTATTAAACTGCTAAAGAAGTCCTTAATCTACATGAATTCACTTAAGAGGTATGAAAACAGGATACCAAAAGAAGACCTGAAAGGATTAGTTGGGATAAAACCCTACCAAACAATCAGGGTTAACACTATAAAAGTAACCACTGAAGAACTAATAAAAAGATTAACTGAAAAAGGATTCAGCCTAATAACCCACCCACTTAACGAGAATATTATAATCATAAATAAAGAACCATTCAGCGCTGGCGCAACAACAGAGTACCTAGCTGGTTATTATATAATACAAGACGCTGCAAGCGTAATGAGCGTTATTGAACTAGATTTAAAAGAAGGCGAACTAGTGCTAGATATGACTGCAGCACCCGGCGCAAAAACAACCCATATAAGTCAGGAACTAAAAAACACCGGTGTAATAATAGCCTGTGAAATCGATAAAAAAAGAGTAAAATCAGTAATGCATAACTGCGACCGAATGGGTTGTGAAAACGTCATAGGACTAAGAATGGACTCAAAAGAAGTAAGTAAACTAGGACTAGAATTTGACAAAATATTACTAGACGCGCCGTGCAGCGCTGAAGGAACACTGCATAAACACCCAGAAGTTTTAACAAAAGAGACTAATTACCGAAATATAATAAGCGAACAAACAGCCCTAATTGAAGCAGGAATTAAAGTATTAAAAAAAGGCGGAATAATGGTTTATAGCACATGTGCAATAAACCCTGATGAAAACGAAGGCATAGTACAACACGCAATAAACCAGGGAATGAAACTCATAAGCCCATTAAGCAACGGCGGAAAACCTGCAATAGGACTACCAAACGCAAGAAGATACTACCCTCATACTGACGGCACACAGGGATTTTTCATAGCGAGGCTGATGAAAAAATGACATGGAAAAAAATTGACAAGGAAAAAGTAATTAAAATAATAACCCGCGACCTACCAGAGGAAGTTACAAAAAAATTACTAACTGATAGAGAACTACTGATAAACACCGATGAAACAGCTAAACTAGTCAGTGTATCAAAAGAAATGTTAGAAATATTTAAGAAATTAAGCAAGAAAATAGTGCAACCAATATTTATTGGAAGCCCTGTACTAGATACAAGAGACTTAATAAAATACCGACTAAGCCTGCCATTTATCTTTAAAGCATCAACAATGAACGTCCCAAAAGCAATAATCCGACACAAAGGCGAGCAATTATTCCTATACGGCAGAGACGTCTGGTCAAGCACGATAAAAAAAGTTGAAGGAACAATCAAAAGAAAAGGACTAGTATTTCTATTTAATGAATCAAATATCTTTTTAGGCGTGGCTTTCGCACGAAACGAAGAATTAATGGTTCACAAAAATGAGACAGTGCTAAAAAACGTAATAGACACAGGTTACTACCTAAGATGCGAAAAGTAGAAAAAACAAAAAATATTTTCAAAACTTAACAAAGCGCCGATAGTCTAGTGGTAGGATTCGAGCTTCCCAACAATTTCAACCAAAGAAAACGGGAAAAAGCTTGCGACCCGGGTTCGAGCCCCGGTCGGCGCAATTACTAAAAAAAATCAATGGTTTGAACCAGATAATAAAATAAATGTCTCACCGTTAGGTGAGAACGAGAACTTGCGTACAGCAAGTTTGAGTGTGAGCCCAGCGAACCCTTTTTCTTTTTTCAATCAAGAACTGTCAAAAAGAGAAAAAGTGCTTCACCCCAAAAAGAGAAAAACCAATTAAAAAAACAAATGTCTCACTGTTAGGTAAGAACGAGAACTCACGCAAGTGAGTTTGAGTGTGAGCCCAGCCGGATTTGAACCGGCGACCTCCGCCTTGTAAGGGCGACGTCATAACCAACTAGACCATAGGCTCGAATGAATAAAGAAAAGATTTAACCCCTTTTTAAGTATTATGAAATCAACAAAAATCCGCAAACAATGACTAATTTTTGAGGATACCAAAACCGCCATTCATCGCTGTAACATAACTACAGGGTATTTTGGTTTTGAGCACAAAAAAATAAAAGAAAAAAACAAAAAGAAACTAATTATTCCTGCCTAATTTAATCTTAGGATGACTTACGAAAACACTCTTACTGCGCTCCTTATACCATTCACGCAATAAACCTCTATTAACTTCCTCGCGCTCAATGTTACTCATAAGCTCATTAAAAGACATAAACCCATTCATAAACTAATAAGTAACAAACAGCTTTAATAACACAAATGAATCAATGTGTCCCTTAATCCCTTAATGCTTTTTAATCAAAACAAAAAATAAGAACTTATCATTATTAAAAAAACATGGGCTCGAAGTAATGCTGAAATTAAAAATAATTTCAGAACTTCTTGCCATAAAACATGGGCTCGAAGGCAAACTGCATTGCATGCAGAGCCTTCAAGCCTTGATAGTATGAATGGGCTCGAAGGGAATCGCACCCTTGACCTTTAGTGTGTGAGACTAACGTCATAACTACTAGACCACGAGCCCTAGAAGTTAATAAATACATTAACAAGTCATTTTTATAAAACCTTTGCCAAAACATTTATTACCACCTAACACATTTAATAACAATCAGGATGAAAGGCGATTATTTTGTAGAATTTGCATACCACGACGAAGCGCTAAAAAACCAGGAAAAATACAAATTCATGATAGAAAAATACAAACAAAACAAAGAGTTAATAACTGCTTACAAAAATGATAAAATAAAAGAGATAACCAACTTCTTAAACGTTCTAACACTGCTAGAAACCGAATTAAAAGAACTAGACAAACTAATGCCCACATTAACACCTGAAGAAGAAAAAGAAGCAAGAGACGAAGAAAAACCAATCAAACGAGCGCCAATTAAAAAAACAGCCAAAAAAACACTCAGCAAAACAGCCAGTAAAAAACCAGCAATAAAAGAAACAAACAAGCCAGCAAAAAGCCTAAAAGACCTAAAAATGGGCTTAGAACAGATAAAAGACGAACTAGAAAACATGTAAAAGCTTTAAAAAACAAAGCATTCTAAAAAAAGACTATTAAATGCAGGGGTTCCGGAGTGGTCAAACGGGACGGACTCAAGATCCGTTAGCTTAGCGCTTACGAGGGTTCAAATCCCTTCTCCTGCACACTTCGCCTTAATAGGCTCGTTTTCAGCTACTCTGAGACAAATTAAAATTATAAACCGAGAGAAAGGTTCTGTGCAAAAAACATAGTAATCCATTCTCCTCCACAATAACACTCATCTGCGCTTCGCTCATCAGCATAAAATAGTGTAATCAAATAATTTAAAAGAAACAAATAACTTCTACAACACTAATGGTTAAAGTAATTAAGAGGGATAAATCACTTGAAGCCTTTAAATCATCAAAAATATCCAAAGCCTGCAAAGGCGCAGGAGTGCCAGCACCAATAGCTGACACAATTGCTTTGATGGTTTCAAAGAATGTTAAGGCAAAGAAAACAATAACTTCTGTGCAAATAAAGAAAATGGTTCTAGAAATAATTGCAAAAGTAAGTAGTGCGCCTAAGAAATGGGTTTCATACAAAAAGAGAAAATAAAACAATTTTTTTTATAAATTAACTTGCAGGAAAACACCTGCAAAAATTTTTATTTACCACTAAATTTAACACTCTTAATATTACTATCAGATAATTCAATAAGCGTGTTAACATCAGAGCCAAAACCCGCGTTTATACAAACAGTGCTACCAATTTTACACTTACCAAAGTGCTCATGCATATGACCCCCAATACAAAGCATTGGCTTATGTTTTTCAATAATTTCCCTAGCAATCGAAGAACCAAAATGATCCCCATTACGCGGCGACTCAGGATTATCAATCCTATCAAGACTAGTATTAAACGGGACATTATGCGACAGGAATATAACCGGTTTAGTAGCCTTGCAAAACAAGTTATCGACTTTATTAAACAAACGTTCATAACTTCGCTTCTTATTTAACAACTCCCTATCAGAATAACGCGCCAAATCAGCCTTATATTGAGGGTATTCAGGACTGCTTGACAGACCATAACCAATAATCTGAAAGTCACCTAAATTTCTAATCCTTAAGTGAACATCAATAATATGATTTAAACCCTCTTTAATAGTCTTATAATGATTAATTCTTAAAAAAGGCCAAACAGATTTCTTATCACTAACCCAATCATTATTACCTGGCACCACATAAACGCGGTTACTAATACTATCAAGCTTTTCAAGAATAACCCTGCCTGCCTTAAGCGAGCGGTTAATAATGCCTTTAGTCTTAGTCTTACCTAACACATCATACCATTTTTTCTTATAATCAGGGTTTTTTAACTCCTCTTTAATAACTTTAAACATTAAAGGCCTGGACTCGTCACTGGAGCAGAAATCACCAGGCGCAATAACTGCATCAAAATCATTAAAATACACATTAGGAACTTGCCCATGCAAGTCACCAACAACTAGTAACTTCATAAAAAAACTAAATAATCAGTCAGTTTAATTACATTACGGGTCACTCACTAAGAAATCATTAATAAACAAAAAACTATAACAAAAATACTATAATGCTAAAAACAAAACCGCGATTATACCAAGAAAGCATATTTGCTAATGCAGTAAACGAGAACACACTAATAGTCCTTCCAACAGGTCTAGGTAAAACGCTAATTGCCTTAATGCTAGCAATACACCACTCAAACAAAGGTAGCGTCTTAATGATGGCACCAACTAAACCATTATGCGAACAGCACAAAAAATCATTTATTAGGGATTCAGAAATAAAAGAAGAAGATTGCGCGTTAATAACTGGCGCAGTAAAACCAAAAGAAAGAGAAACATTATACCAAAAAAAATATGTATTCGCAACGCCACAAACAATAAGAAACGACCTCTTAACCAGACGGCTTAAAACAAATGAAATATCACTAATGATATTTGATGAAGCACATAGAGCTGTCGGGGATTATGCTTACACATTTATTGCAAGCATTTACGAAGGCAGAATAACCGCCTTAAGCGCAAGCCCAGGCAGCGACGAAGCGAGCATAAAAGAAATATGCAATAAGCTAAAAATAAGCCATATCGAATCAAGAACTGACAAAGACAGTGATGTTAAACAATACATTAACGAGAAAAAAATACACAACATAACACTAGAATTACCTGATGAAATAAAAGAGATAATGGCTGGATTAAAAAAATCACTAAGCCGTTCACTAAAAGAACTAAAAGATGAAGGATTACTAGAAAATTATGATGTTAACAAAGTCTACAAGCGAGACTTATTAAACATTCAAAGAAACTCATTAAGCGACATGAATTATAAAGCACTATCACTAACTGCTAAAGCAATTAAAATCATACATGCATTAGAATTATTACAAACACAAGGCGTTGACTCACTAAAGAATTACTTCAAAGGGCTTAAAACACAACAATCAAAAGCAGCAAGAGAACTGATAAGAGAAGCTGATTTTCAAGAAGCGATGAGCAAAGCATTCAAATCAAACGCACAACACCCGAAATTCAAAGCACTACTAGACTTAGTTAATAATGATAAAACACACTTAGTATTCACCCAATACCGCGAAACAGCAGAGTACCTTACAAAGATAATAAACGAAAACAACGGCAAAGCCCGATTATTTGTAGGTCAAAGAGGCAATAGCGGGATGAGCCAAAAAGAACAGCTAAAAGTACTGCAGTCTTTTAGAAACGGTGAATACAAAACATTAGTCAGCACTTCAATAAGCGAAGAAGGACTTGACATACCATCAATTGACACTGCGATATTTTTTGAACCAGTACCAAGCGCGCTAAGAACAGTGCAGCGAATGGGACGGGTTGGCAGGGCAAAAGAAGGCGAGATATATGTCCTAATAACCAATGGGACAATTGATGAAAAATACAAATGGGTGGCGCATTACAAAGAAAAAAAAATGAGGGACACAATAAAAAACCTCGACCAAAACAGCCTAAAACAATCAAACTTAAATTCATTCATAAAGTAAAGTGATTAACAATGCTAAAAGAACCAAGTGAAGTAAAAATAATAGTTGATGACCGTGAACTAAGAAACAAAGTAGTTGAGGAATTATTCAGGGTTAAAGCACAAATTGACATAAGGCATCTAGGGGTAGCCGACTACATAGTTAGTGACCGCGTAGCGATTGAATTCAAAACAACAGCTGACTTTGAAGCAAGCATAATTGACACCCGTTTATTCAAGCAATGTGAAGAATTAATTGACGCTTTTGAAAAACCAATAATAATAGTCCAAGGTGACTGCTTATTCCATGGCAGGATTCATCCAAACGCAATAAGAGGGGCAATAGCAAGTGTTACAACTGACTTTGGAATACCAATAATAACCGTAGACACACCACAGGAAGCGGCACAACTGATAATTGCTTACGCAAGACGAGAACAGGGTGACCCAAACAGAACAATAAAATATAACGCCAAACCAAAAGCACTAAATGATAACCAACTACAAGAATCAGTAATAGCTTCCCTTCCAACAGTAGGGGTTAAACTTGCAAAAGAATTATTAAACAACTTAGGAAGCGTTAAAGAAGTAATCAACGCGCCAATAGAACAACTAATCAACGTGCCAGGCATAGCCAAAGGAAAAGCAAGTAAAATTCATGAAATAATCAATAAGCAGTATATAAAAACACAAAAAGACTAATAGTCATTCTGATGAAAAATAAATTAATCATCAAAATGAAAAAAAAATACAACAAATTCTACAAAAGTCTAGATGACAATCAACAAAGGCTGTTAAAAGTATTTGAGTTCCTGATGATATTTAACTTACTTGCAATACCAATGCAAGTAATAATACACTTCAATGTTAACTTATACCAACTAGCATACGCTGAACGAGCACACGTGTCAATGCTGCTTGACTTATTTGGTATAAAACACTACCTAACTGATGTAAACACCCTAACAGGCGTTATACCTGCGATAAACTTAAATGATAAAATACTAGCCATTGGCGAACCATGCACTGCTTTTAGAAGCATACTAGCTTTCAGTGCATTAGTAATCGCCTCCCCAAGAGATAAAAAATACAAAAAAAACGCATTAATGCTTATACCTATAATATACGTATTTAACGTCCTAAGAATAACAAGCCTAGCAATGATAACAATATCAAACCCAAGCCTCTTTGAATTACTTCACGTAGTCTTATGGCGCGAAGGATTAGTATTTCTAATACTAATGCTATGGTACTACTGGTTTAGCACATCGCAAAACGCTTTTTATACGCAGCCACAGTAAACTTACTATAACTAACACCTGTCTCACCTAGTTTTAAACCTGCTTTTAAAAATAACTCCCTGATAAACTCACTCTTCTTAGGCAGTTCACTCCAGACCTGAGGCAAGAACAAAGCACTCTTAAGACCCTTACTAACAATAAGACCATCGCCCTTCTTAACACTAGAAAGAACAGTCTTAACAGGCTTAGATAAAACTGACAACTCAACAAAAGCCTCACTTAATTCAGACTCACTCATAGGTGAGAACCGCGGGTCATTAAACGCACTAGCCCTACTTGCATCAATAACACCCGCCCACAACGGGCGAGGACTAATAAAACCAATACAACCACGAAGCAAATCATTAACAGTAAACGTTACAAAAACACCAAACTCCTGCTTTAATTCAGGCGGTATATTTCTAGGCTTAAATGAAGAACTAACAACTGATTTCATGATATAACCAAATAAAGTATCAACAAGAAACTTACTCAGGCGAACCATAAATACTTTAAACAAGCCACAGGTTAATTAATTAATATGGTCCACGATAAAGTAGTACTTTTATTAAAAGAAAAAGGCCCCTTAATGCCAGTAGAAATAAGCACTAACGTAGGCTATGACTCATTTGTAATGAGAGCAGTACTATTAGAACTAATAAACCAAGGACTAATAAAAAGATCAAAAAGACCAATAGGCAGTTCACTAATATACTACCTGCCAGAACACGAAAACAAGATGCGAGAACTAATCTATAACGACTTAGGCATACCACAAAAAAAAGTACTACACCACCTAAGAGAACTAGGCCGAATTGACGCAAGCCAATTAACACCACACGAGCGAGCATTCATAAACGAACTAGCTGATTTTCTAAAAATAGAAAAGATAAATGAGTCAATAATAATCACATTCTACGATTACAAACCAAGAATGGAAACACCAGTAATAGAACCAATACCATCAATCGAGCCAGTACAACAACCCTCTATAATCGAGCCCGCACCAGTAATACCAAGCCCACCAGAAATAAAACCAATAAACCAAGAACTAAGACTATTTGATAACAAGCCAACAGCAAAAAAAGCAACAGGCTTTGAAGCAAAAACAAAAGAATACCTAGAAAGCCTAGGCGAGATAACAAAAACAACCAAAATAAAAAACGACAGCGAATACGACTACGAATTAAGAACCACCAAACCATTTAATCAGGAATTCATAGTCAAAGCCAAAAAGAAAACAAGCATCAGCGAAACAGACCTAAGCATAGTATACGCCGAAGCAATACACCAAAAAAAACCAGCAATACTACTAACCAACGGCAAACTAACAAGCAAAGCCAAAAAATGGAAAGACGCTAACGCAGGCGGACTAATACAAATAATCGAAATCTAAACATTAACGGACAAATACTTTAACTTGATTTATAAAAAATCCAACTATTTTTTACATTGTGAATATTATAACCAAACCAATTATTTCTAAAGAACTTGCTTATTTATTAGGTGTTTTTATTGGTGATGGCAGTATTAATTATAGACAAGATAAAAATGAATATTCCTTAAAGTGTGTTGGAAATCCATTAAACGAAAAGGAATTTTATGATATAACCATCAATAATTATTTTACTAAAGTCTTTAGTATCAAACCAAAAATAGGTTTTTATGATTCAAAAACAACTTATGGACTTAGAGTTTACTCAAAATCATTATTTGAATATTTAACAAGCATTGGATTACCCTATGGTAAAAAATATAATTATTTAAAAATACCTTTAATTGTTAAGACTAAAAATCTAATCAAATATTTTATTAGAGGGCTAGTAGATACTGATGGTTGTATCTCTTTTAAAAAGAAATATAAAATAAATCCTTACTACCCAGTAATAAACATATCTTCAAAAAGTGCATCTTTTATAAAAGAAATAAGTGATGAACTAAAAAAATTAAATTTTAAGATAGTGGAAATTTATGATAGAAAAGTTATTGATGAACGATTAATAAATGGTTATAACCTTATCAGTTCAATTGAATTAAACGGTTTTAATAATCTTAAAAAATGGCTTTCATTAATTGGTTTTTCAAATCCCAAGCACTTAAAGAAAATAATGAAATATTTGAAAAAATAATAATTAGCGGGGGATGCGTCGCTATTTCATAGCTCCTCTGTGCTAAAGCACAGCAATCAATGAAAATAAAGTAATTAGCGGGGGATGGATTTGAATTCGTCAGTAGTTTCATTCATAAACTACTTCCAACGACCTTCGGGTTATGAGCCCGACGGGCATTCTAGGGATGTAAAAATGCTCTTACAACCTCTCCAGGCTGCCCTACCCCGCTAATTAGATAACAATAGTAATTATATCATTTATAAGGGTTTTTATGCTTCTTATCGGACACATTCTCTCATTAGTGTTTATAAAAATAATTTCTTGAATCAACTAATGGTTTCATTAAATAAAATTAAGACTCTTGGCGATGCGGGTAGTTATGACTTATGTGCTGGCAGTGAGTGTAAGCCAATAATGCATCAGTCACTTAAA
>Ga0208375_1003491_pt1 | contig 13323 bp, 9 predicted proteins | sample RifOxyD1_FD_184038 | JGI IMG/M metagenome (GOLD analysis project Ga0208375, IMG submission 184038) | Soil microbial communities from Rifle, Colorado - Rifle Oxygen_injection D1 (SPAdes) | ecosystem: Environmental > Terrestrial > Deep subsurface > Rock core/Sediment | place: Rifle, Colorado... | reverse complement strand
CCAGCCGCTCCAGCCCCGGGTTGTGGCCGACCAGCATCAACCGGCCGACGTCACGGTGGGCGTCGGCCAGCGCGATCAGTCCGCCCGGCGTGGCCTCGTAGATCGACGGTTCGATGCGCTGGTCGATGTAGCCGACCTCGCCCAGCACCGCCTCCAGCGTCTCGCGCGTGCGCCGCGAAGGCGAGCACAGGACGCAGTCGGGCACCCAGCCACTGTCCTTGATCCATCGCCCGGCGGATTCGGCTTCGGCCAGGCCCTCGGCCGACAGCGGGCGGTCCAGGTCGGCCTGCCCGGGGGCGGCGGGTTCGGCGTGGGCGTGGCGGAGCAGGATCAGTTCGCGCATGGCGGCTCGCAGTCTGGGTTGGAGGACGGATGGCGGACGCGGGCCACGGGGTTACTTGCGCAGCCAACGCAACAGCGGCTGCCAGTCGGCCTGGTGCTCGCGCACGTGCGCGGAGTGGTAGTCGAACAGGCTCTTGCCCAGCGAGGTCATGACCACGTAGGCCTGGCTGTCGCGCAGCTGCGCCACCACCGGGTACGGCCAGGCCTTGAGCAGGTCGACCGCCTGCTGCGAGGCGTTGGTCCACGGCTTGAGCTTGTTGCCGACCAGCCCGACACGCAGTTCACCCTTGCGCACCCGCGGATGGCGGGCCAGCGTGTCCAGGAACGGCACGGTGGCCTCGATGTCGAGCGTGGACGGCTGCACCGGCACGACCACCGCGTCGGCGATTTCCAGGAATACATCCAGGTCGTCGGCCATGGCGCCGGCGCGGGCGTCGACCACCACGCGCTGGGTGTCGTCGGGCAGCTGCTTCTTCCAGGCCTTGCGGCGGGTGCCGTCCAGCGGCAGCACGGCCGACTCCAGCCCGGCCCGCCGCTGGGCCCAGCGCGTGGCCGAGCCCTGCGGGTCGGCATCGACCAGCGCGGTGTTGAGTCCGTCGAGCGCCGCCTGCGCGGCGAGGTGCGTGGCGATGGTGGTCTTGCCCACCCCGCCCTTGGAACTGGCCACCAGCACGGTCTTCATCGAGCCCCCTCAGGTGTCGCGCCGACCCGGCGCGGCCGGTCCCGCAGCCTACACCGGGGGGATCAAGGCGGTCATCACGGGTCGTCGTCAGTCCCCGGCGGCAGCCGGCCGGTCAGGATCAAGCTGCGGTAATGCGGATCGTTGGGTAGCCAGCCGGGCGGCATGGTGAGCCCATGACGCTGCAGAAGGCGCTGCCAGGCTTGGAACTCACCGAGCCGCAGGTGGTCGCGCACCAATTGCATGTCTTGGACGCGGTTGGCGGCGTGCATCGTCCAATGAAAATGGCGGAGGCGCTCCTTCCAATGCCTCTGCTCTGTGGCGTTGCCCGGCATCTGCACCAGCTGCGAGAGTGCGATCGCCTGGGCGATCACCGTGTCGCTGCCTGCCATGTGACCCCAAATACGTTGACACGTGGCCAGGTGGGCCGGGGACACGCGGCGTGCTGCGCACAGGTCGGAAAGTCCAGCCATGGAAGGCAGTGGGTGCGCTACGACGACGCCCGCCGCCTGCAACATCACAAGATCGTCCACCGTGGCCGCGGCATCAGGGGCGAGCCCCAATGTTGCCAAGGTGCGCCGCAAGGCATCCGGATTCATTGGCGGCGCGGGCACGTTCTCGAACGCCGACGCGTAGTCACGCGCCGTCCGCGCGTAGCCCATCCGGTAGTAGTCGGCGGCGGCCGCCCGCGCCAACCACTGGTCGATGGCCGCCCGGTCGCCGGATTCAAGGGCGGCTTCCAGCGCAAGAAGAGCGCCCACGGCATTGTCCGGCTGCAGCCGGAGGACCTCGCGGATGGCGTTCGCACCGTCGCAATCAGTGCCGCCGCACTCGATGGCGGCCATCAGTGCCAGTTGGAGATCGTCGGGTGCCAGCGTGCGCGCCCGGTCCAGGATCGCCTGCCGGTCGCGCGTTGCTTCGCTGCCAAGCGCATCGCTTGCCGGCAGCAACAGGTAGGCCTCGTATAGGCTCTGCGCATCACCCCGTTCCAGCAGCCAGGCAATGCGGCCGTCGACCGCGTCCTGGAACTCGCGCCCCCATCGGGCGAGGAAACCGCGAACTTCCAGTTCCTCGTTGGTCAGCACCCGCTCCCGGTATATCGCCCCTGGAGGCAAGGACGGCAGCGCCGTATCGGCGGCACGGACCACGGGCGAGGCTCCAACACTGGTCACCGCGACGGCGGTTTTTCCTGACCGCTCCCCTCCAGCCGTCGCGTGCCATCCCGCGACGCCCAAGAGCACTGCCACGCCCACCAACACCGCTCCCGAGGCGAGCATCTTTCGTCCCATCACCGACTCCCTGTCATCATCCCCTTCCGTCCTCCACTCTAACGGCCGCGCCCCTACCCCACCGCCACGCGCGCCCAAAGCGGCAACGTGACCAGCGACAGCAGCAGCCCGTACCCCACCATCGCCGCCGCCAGCCGCGGCGCCATGCCCTGCGCGATGGCGAGCGCGCCGGCGGTCACCATCGACGGCATCGCTGCCTCCAGCACCGTGGTGCGGGCCATGTCGCCGGTCATCCCGAGCAGCGGCACCAGCAGCAGCGCCAGCGCCGGCATCACCGCAAGCTTCAGCACCAGGCCGGCCGCCAGCGGTTTGAGTTCATCGCGCGGCAGTGCGAACCGCACCGACAGGCCGATGGTCAGCATCGCCAGCGGCAGCAGGGCTTCGGACAGGCGCAGCAGCGCCCCATCGATCCACGAAGGCGGCGACACGGGCATCACCGTCAACCCGATCACCAGCGCCCACAGCGGCGGGAACAGCAGCACCTTGCGCGCCATTTCACGCGGCGAGGGCTCGGCATCGCCGCCATAGCGCGCCAGTACCCACAGGCCGAACGTGGACATGATCAGGAACGCGCCGAACTGGTCGTAAACCACCGCGTACGGCAATGCGTCCTCGCCGATCAGCGCGCGCGTCAGCGGATAGCCCAGGAAGCTGGTGTTACCCAGCGCGACGGTGAGCAGCAGCACGCCATGCTGGTCGCGGCGCAGCTTCAGCATCCGCACCAGCGCGCCGACCAGCAGCACCGTGGCAACCAGCAGCAACCACGGCACCGCGGCCACGCCCAGCAGCGCCGCCGACAGTTCCAGTCGCGGCGCATACCGCAGCACCGCCGCCGGCAGGCACACGTACAGAACGACCAGCGTCAGCGCCTGCGCGGCGTCGTCCGGCAGCACCTTCAACCGCTGGAACAGCACCCCCAGCACCAGCATCGCCAGCACCAGGGCGAACGCGTCGAACGCCATCGCTTACTCCTCGTCGAAGCGCGATGGTGCCCTGACCCGCGCGGCCGCGCGAACGAGCCGGCTTACGACGGCGGGTTGGCCACCCAGGCGGCGTGCACCTCGGCAAGCCTCGCGCGTTCGTCCTCGGACCACCCGGGCAGCAGTGCCTCGTAGCGATCGGTCGTGCTCCAGTCCTGCGGCTCGGTGCGCACGGCGGCGGCATACCACTCCACGGCCTCGTCGCGGCGGTCCACCGACCACAGCGCCAGCGCGAGCGTCTGCGGCATCCAGCCGCCGTTGACCCCACGCGACAGTACGAGCGTGCGCCACTGGGCGAGCGCTTCCTCGTGGTGGCCCAGCCGGTAGAGGTCCCAGCCGAAGTTCCACAGCACCGGGCGGTAATAGCGGTTGCCCGCGTCCACCTGCGACAGCGCGCGGCTGTAGAGCTCACGGCCCAGCTGCTCGCGGCCACCCTGCATGGCGATGCGTGCGAGGTGCGCCGTCGCCACCAGGTCGCGCGGGTCGCGCTCCATCGCCTTCAACAGGTCCTGGACCGCGGCATCGCCGCTCTTGTCGGTGGCGACCAGCGCCTGGGTCGCAGTGGCGTCGGTGTCGAAGTAGAACTCGGCCGGCTTGGGCAGCGACTGGGCCGAAACGGAACCCGCCCAGAGCAGGCAGGCGGTCAGGACAACGGTTTTCACGGACATCGGTATTCCCCCTGTAACGCCCGCCCATTCTAGACCGTACGGGTCGGCGGCGTTCCGGCTGGTACAATTCCGGGGCTTTGCCCGGGCATTTCGACATGGGTCTGACACGGTAGCGGCCATTGCGCCGGCGACTTGAGCGCCGGGCCCGCCCGGCCGCCGCCGCGCCATGCCGCCGACCCGGCCCGCAGCGCAGCCCGTTGCATCGCACGCCACCCGCCCAGCCACCCCGCGGCCACGCCGCGCCGGAGCCACGCATGACCAGCACCGCCGAACTCAGCTCGCCGTCCTCGGCGAACACCCAGCTCACCCAGGGCGTGGTGGACCGCGACTACACCCTCGACCACAAGTACAGCCGCGAATCCGGCCGCATCTACCTGTCGGGCGTGCAGGCGCTGGTGCGCCTGCCGCTGATGCAGCGCATGCGCGACGCCGCCGAGGGCCTGGACACCGCCGGCTTCATTTCCGGCTACCGCGGCAGCCCGCTGGGCGGGTTCGACCTGGAGCTGTGGCGCGCGCGCAAGCACCTGGAAGGCGCGGGCGTGAAGTTCACCCCCGGATTGAATGAAGACCTCGGCGCGACGATGGTCTGGGGCACGCAGCAGACCGGCCTGTTCCCGGGCGCCAGGCACGATGGCGTGTTCGGCATGTGGTACGGCAAGGGCCCGGGCGTGGACCGCTGCGGCGACGTGTTCAAGCACGCCAACGCCGCCGGCACCGCGCCGCGCGGTGGTGTCCTCGCGCTGGCCGCCGACGACCACGCCTGCCGCAGCTCCACCCTGCCGCACGGCTCCGAGCACGAGTTCGTCTCGGCGATGATGCCGGTGCTCAACCCGGCCGGCGTGCAGGACATCCTCGACATGGGCCTGGTCGGCTGGGCAATGAGCCGCTTCACCGGGCGCTGGGTCGGCTTCAAGACGATTGCCGAAACGGTCGAGTCCTCAGCCTCGGTCGACGTGAATCCGCTGGCGCGCCGCATCGTGCTGCCGGAGGACTTCGAGATGCCGGCCGGCGGCCTCAACATCCGCTGGCCCGACCCGCCGCTGGAGCAGGAAATGCGCCTGCACCAGTACGCGGTCAAGGCCGCGCAGGCGTTCGCGCGCGCCAACGGCATCGACCGCCTGGTGATCGACCCGGCGCAGGCGCGCCTGGGCATCATCACCACCGGCAAGAGCTATCTGGACGTGCTGCAGGCGCTGGAGTACCTGGGCCTGGATGAGCGCGCGTGCCTGGACCTGGGCATCCGCATCTACAAGGTCGGCATGACCTGGCCGCTGGAGCCGGTCGGCCTGCAGCGTTTCGCGCGCGGGCTGGACGACATCCTGGTGGTGGAGGAGAAGCACGCCTTCATCGAGAGCCAGATGAAGGAGTCGATGTACAACTGGGCCGGCAGCGCGCGGCCGAGCATCGTCGGCAAGTACGACGAACACGGCGAGTGGATCCTGCCGTCGACCGGCGAGTTGACGCCGGCGCGCATCGCCCGGGTCATCGCCGGGCGCATCACCAGGTTCCACCAGTCCGAGCGCATCGAGCAGGTGCTGGCGTGGATCGCGCAGAAGGAAGGCGAACTCGCCCTGCCGCGCGCGCAGTTCCCGCGAGTGCCGCACTACTGCTCGGGCTGCCCGCACAACACCTCGACCGTGGTGCCGGAAGGCAGCCGTGCCCTCGGTGGCATCGGCTGCCACTACATGGTCACGTGGATGGACCGCTCCACCGACACCTTCACCCACATGGGCGGCGAGGGCGTGACCTGGGCCGGGCAGGCGGCGTTCACCGACACCCCGCACGTGTTCCAGAACCTCGGCGACGGCACCTACTTCCACTCCGGCAGCCTGGCCATCCGCCAGTCGGTCGCGGCCGGCGTCAACATCACCTACAAGATCCTCTACAACGACGCGGTCGCCATGACCGGCGGCCAGCCGGTGGACGGCACGCTGTCCGTGCCGCAGATCGCCCACCAGGTGCGCAGCGAAGGCGTGGACACCATCGTGCTGGTGTCGGACGACATCGCGAAATGGAACAAGCGCGAGATCTTCCCGTCGGGCGTGGAGTTCTTCGACCGCAAGGAGCTCGACGAGGTGCAGAAGCGCCTGCGCGAGGTCCGCGGCACCAGCGTGCTGATCTACGACCAGACCTGCGCCACCGAAAAGCGCCGCCGCCGCAAGCGCGGCAAGATGGTCGACCCGCAGAAGCGCGTGGTCGTGAACTCGCTGGTGTGCGAAGGCTGCGGCGACTGCGGCAAGAAGTCGTTCTGCGTGTCGGTGCTGCCGAAGGAAACCGAGTTCGGCCGCAAGCGCGACATCGACCAGTCCAACTGCAACAAGGACTACTCCTGCGTCAATGGTTTCTGCCCGAGCTTCGTCACCGTCGAAGGCGGCCGCCTGCGCAAGCAGAAGGGCAGCAACGCCGCCGACCGCCTCGCGAACCTGCCGATGCCGGTGCTGCCGGCGCTGGACCGTCCCTGGAACATCCTGATCACCGGCGTCGGCGGCACCGGCGTGGTCACCATCGGCGCGCTGCTGGGCATGGCCGGGCACCTGGAGGGCCGCGGTTCCAGCGTGCTCGACCAGACCGGCCTGGCGCAGAAGGGCGGCGCGGTCACCACCCACATCCGCATCGCGAAGACGCCCGCCGACATCCACGCCGTGCGCATCGCCGCCGGCGAGGCCGACCTCGTGCTGGGCTGCGACATGGTGGTGGTCAACGACTACTGGGCGCTGTCGAAGGTCCGGGCGGGGCGCTCCAACGTCGTGCTCAACAGTTACGAAGCGATGCCCGGCACGTTCACCACGCGCCCGGACATGGAGTTCCCGGCCACCGACATCATCGATGCGGTGCGCAAGGCACTGGGCGACAGCGCGAAGGACGGCCTGCACGTGGTCGATGCCACGCAGCTGGCCACCGCGCTGATGGGCGATGCGATCGCCACCAACCTGTTCATCCTCGGCTACGCATGGCAGCAGGGCCTGGTGCCGCTGTCGCTGGACGCGATCATGCGCGCGGTCGAGCTCAACGGCGCCGCCGTCGACATGAACAAGACCGCCTTCGCCTGGGGCCGGCTGGCGGTGGTCGACATGCCGGCGGTGATGCAGTCCGCCGGACTGGTTCGCAACGCGCAGACCACGGCCGAAGCCACGCCGCACGCCCTGCCGATGCTGCCGGCCGGGGAGTGGGAAGGCCACGAGTGGGGTGCCAACGCGGCCCCCGCGCCGCTGCGCAACGAGGACGAGCTGCGCCACGTACCGTCGCACGCTGCTGGCGACAACGTCGCGTTCCTGCCGCTGGACGACGCTCGGCTGTCGCGTTCGCTTGATGAGCTCATCGCGCGCCGCGTGGCGTTCCTGACCGACTACCAGGACGCGAAGTACGCCAAGCGCTACGCCGACTTCGTCGCGCGCGTGCGCAACGCCGAGGCCGAACGCGCGCCCGGCAGCACCGACCTGACCGAAGCCGTGGCGCGCTACGCGTTCAAGCTGATGGCCTACAAGGACGAGTACGAGGTCGCGCGCCTGTACACCAGCGGCGAGTTCCAGCGCCGCATCGCGCAGCAGTTCGAAGGCGACTACACGCTGAAGTTCCACCTCGCCCCGCCGATCATGGCCAGGAAGGACGACCAGGGCCGCCTGATCAAGCGCGAGTTCGGGCCGTGGATGCTGAAGGCCTTCGGCGTGCTGGCGAAGTTCAAGGGCCTGCGCGGCACCGCGCTGGACATCTTCGGCCGCACCGAGGAGCGCCGCATGGAGCGCCGCCTGATCGAGGAGTACTTCGCCACCGTCGACGGCCTGCTGGGCACGCTGGACCGCGGCAACGTCGACCTGGCCGCGGAGATCGCCTCGATCCCCGAGCACATCCGCGGCTACGGGCACGTCAAGGAAGACCACCTGCACACGGCCAAGGCGCGCGAAGCCGAGCTGCTGGCGCAGTGGAACAACCCGCTGCGTGTGGTGCAGGTGGCCTGACGGGTTGCCGGTACCGTCATGTACGAAAAAGCCCCGCATCCGCGGGGTTTTTTTTGTGCTGGAGATGTCCGCACCCGGTCATCTAGAAAACCGGCGCCCCTGTAGGAGCGGCTTCAGCCGCGATCGCAACTCCCATGGCCTAAGAGATGTTCGCGTCCTTTGTAGGAGCGACGTAAGTCGCGATCACAGGTCTCCGGAGCTGCGCGGTCGCGACTTACGCCGCTCCTACAAAAGACCTCTCGACATTTCCGGCGTATGGGGTGCCACAGCATTGCTGGAGTGCCGATCGCGGCTGAAGCCGCTCCTACAGATGTGGGAACGGACGCCGGACGGAATCCATCCGCCCGGCGTCCTTTGCACATCCTTTGCACATACGCGTTTCGATCAACGCACCCGGAACAACCCGCTGCCCGTCGGCGCGTTCTCGTTGTAGTCCGGAATCTGGTCGTACGGCGAGTTCACCGTGTCGATGTACGGCGAGGTGAACGCCTCGCGCACGCCGGCGCGGGCGCGCTCCCAGTCAAGACGCGAGCCGCCGTTATGGCGCTGCCAGTCCTGCGCGAGTTCGCGCTCCAGCGAGTCGTCCCAGTCGCGGTCGGCGTAGCGCGTCTTGGCCAGCACGCCGTAGCGGTAGGCGGGACGGTAGTCGTCGAAGGTCTCGTCCTGCGCCTTGTAATCGGCCTGCTGGAAGCGCTCCTGGAAGTGCTGGTCGGCGGCAGCGTAGGTGTTGTGGGTGAGGTCGGCGCGGCTCCACGAGTCGCGGACCGCCGGCTTGGCCTGGTCCCAGTCCAGGCGCGACTGGCCGCGCGCCTGCTCCCACTTGCTGCGCAGCTCGCTCTCGGACTGCTCGAAGCCGCGGCTGCCGTACTGCTCGCGCGCCTGCAGGCCGAAGCCGTAGGCTGCGGAGTAGTCGCGGTCGTAATCGAACTTGGTGGTGTCGGTATACGGACGGTCGGCGTGCGCCTGGCGCCAGTACTCGACCTCGCCGGTCGGGTCGATGCGCTCGGCCACGCTCTTGCCCGCGGCCGCGCCGGCAATCACGCCGACACCGGCACCGACCAGGGTGCCGATCGGGCCGAACACGGTACCGGCCAGCGCGCCGGCCGCGGCGCCACCGGCCGCACTGCCGACGCCGACGCCGACCGGGTGGGATCCTGCTTCTCCGGTAATCGGGTCGCGGTTGAGGTCGCGGTGCGCGGTGTCTTTGGGCTGGGTCATCGCAGTGCTCCTGATGGGGACGCCGGGCGTGCCGGCCGGGGGAGCGTCCACCTTCGCGCAGCCGCGGTTAAACCAACGTCGCCATGGGGTGATCGGGCGATGACGGGTCGCCTTCCGGTTGAACGGTTCAGCTGCGCCGCGGCACCTGCGGGTCGGCGCGCCGTGCGTGCGTGGGCGTGTTCAGCCGGTACGACGCCAGGCGATGCACCGGTTGTTGGCCGGCATGGCGACATCCTCGACCAGCGCCAGGCCGATGCCACGTGCCAGCGCATCCACCGCTTCGAAATCGCGGATGCCCGACCGCGGATCGCGCGCCTTCAGCCAGCCGTCGAACTCGCGGTTGCTGCCGCTGGTGTAGTCGCCGCCGTAGTTGAACGGCCCGTAGACCACCAGCACAGCGTCCGCCGCCAGCGTGCGGTCCAGTCCGGCGAAGAAGGCTTCGACTTCGGGCCAGCCCATGATGTGCAGCGTGTTGGCGCTGAAGGCGGCATCGAAGCGCGTGCCGTTCGCTGGACGTGGCCACGGTCCCGTCGCCACGTCCAGCTCGACTGGCGCCGGTGTGTTGGGCAACGCAGCATGGCCCAGCCACGCGCGGATGCCCGGCAGGTACTCGGCGCGGTCGCTGCACTGCCACCGCAGCCACGGCATTGCAGCGGCGAAGTGGACCGCGTGCTGGCCGGTGCCGCTGCCGATCTCGAGCACGTGGCGGCGCTCGGCGAAGTGGCGCTGCAGGACGGCGAGGATTGGTTCGCGGTTGCGCTCGCAGGAGGGGGCGTTGGGGAGGGCGTCGGGCATGGGCGTCGTCCGGTTCTGCATTGGTCTTCGCAGTAGTGTGCCCCTCCCCCTGCGACTGCAGGGGGAGGCTGGGAGGGGGTGCTCTGCAATTTGTCGCGGCGGAAAGCACCCCTCCCCAACCCTCCCCTGCATGCAGGGGAGGGAGTAGTAACGCTCTTTGAGTCAGCTGAACGCCAAGGACGGGAGTTGCAAGACCCGACGGAAGCATGCCGGTCGCTGCCGGCCGATACTGGTCAAGATCCCTGAACCGGCAACGCGCCCGCACCAATGCACCGCCTCGACTTCACCCCTTCGCTGATCCTGCCGGTTGCCCGCGCCGACTGGCCGCCGCCGGCGGTGCCCGTCACGATCGACGGCATCACCCTGCAGCCCAAGTCCGAACTGCACGTCACGCTGGTCGGCACTTCCCTGGGCGAGGAGCTGCTGCGTTCGATCGCGCGGCCACTGCTGCACGACACCGTGTCCCGCGCCTTGGCGACACATGGCACCCACCCGGTGCGGACCGGCGCCCTGCATCTGCTGCGCAAGCCTTTCGACGAGGACGGACAAGGCGGCGTGGCGCACTCCGTCATCGAGCACGTGCACCTGCCGGCGATGGCGCCATTGCACGCGGCCCTGGGTCGCCTCCTCGGCCGCCAGCTGCCCGTGCCACCACCGCACGTGACGCTTTACACGGCCGGCGACGACCGCGGCATCGGAATCTCCAGCCCGCGCCGGCTGCGCGCGCTGGCCGTCCGCCGCGTCGACCCGCTCGAACTGGGCGACTGACGGCCACGGTCTCACCCGGTGCGACGCCCCTCGGGCCCACTGCCCGCCTTCGGCGGGACGGGTGGACACGCACATGGGGCACGCACTGGCACGGCGGGTGGAAGACGAGCAGCAGGCGCTGGCCCTGCCCGGTGACGGCCGTCGCGCGGGCGACGGCGGCGCGCTGACGCAGGCGCTGGAGCGCCGCTACGCCGACCGCATCACCGGCAGTTTCACGATTCCCGGCCGCGAGGGACGTTATGCGCCGATTCCCGATGACGTGCCCGCCGCGCTGGCCTCGGCCCTGCGCGCACGCGGCATCGACCGCCTCTACGCCCACCAGGCCGAGGCGTGGGACGCGACGCAGCGCGGCGAGCACGTCGCCATCGTGACCCCGACGGCTTCGGGCAAGTCGCTGTGCTACACGCTGCCGGTCGCCGCCTCGGTGATGAATGCGCGGAGCACGGGCGGCGCGGCCAAGGCGCTGTACCTGTTTCCGACCAAGGCGCTGGCGCAGGACCAGGTCGCCGAGCTGCTGGAGCTCAACCGCGCCGGCGACCTCGGGCTGAAGGCCTTCACCTTCGACGGCGACACGCCCGGCGATGCGCGCCAGGCGATCCGCCTGCACGGCGACATCGTCGTGTCCAACCCGGACATGCTCCACCAGGCGATCCTGCCCCACCACACCAAATGGGCGCAGTTCTTCGAGAACCTGCGGTTCGTGGTGATCGACGAGGTGCACACCTACCGCGGCGTGTTCGGCAGCCACGTCGCCAACGTGCTGCGCCGGCTCAAGCGCATCTGTGCGTTCTACGGTGTGCGGCCGCAGTTCATCCTGTGCTCGGCGACGATCGGCAACCCGGCCGAGCACGCGCGCGCGCTGATCGAGGACCGCGTGCACGCGATCACCGAATCCGGCGCGCCCACCGGCGACAAGCACGTGCTGCTGTGGAACCCGCCGGTGGTGAACCCCGACCTCGGCCTGCGCGCGTCGGCGCGCTCGCAGAGCAACCGCATCGCCCGCATCGCCATCAAGTCCGGGCTCAAGACCTTGGTGTTCGCCCAGACCCGGTTGATGGTCGAGGTGCTGACCAAGTACCTCAAGGACATCTTCGACAACGACCCGCGCAAGCCCGCGCGCATCCGCGCCTACCGCGGCGGCTACCTGCCGACCGAGCGGCGCGAGGTCGAACGCTCGATGCGCGCCGGCAATGTCGACGGCGTCGTCAGCACCTCGGCGCTGGAACTGGGCGTGGACATCGGCGCGCTGGATGTCGTGGTACTCAACGGCTACCCGGGCACGGTGGCCGCGACGTGGCAGCGCTTCGGCCGCGCCGGGCGCCGGCAGCAGCCGAGCCTGGGGGTGATGGTCGCCAGCAGCCAGCCGCTGGACCAGTACGTGGTGCGGCACCCGGACTTCTTCGCCGACGCCTCGCCCGAGCACGCGCGCATCGCCCCGGACCAGCCGCTGGTGCTGTTCGACCACATCCGCTGCGCCGCGTTCGAACTGCCGTTCACCACGCGCGAGATGTTCGGACCCATCGACCCGTCGGTGTACCTGGAGGCGCTGGCCGAGACCGAAGTCGTGCACCGCGAGGGCGAGCGCTGGGAGTGGATCGCCGACAGCTACCCGGCCAATGCGGTGTCGCTGCGTTCGGTCGCCGACGGCAACTTCGTGGTGGTCGACCGCAGCGACGGCCGCCAGACCATCATCGCCGAGGTCGACTATTCCGCCGCCGCGCTCACCCTGTACGAAGGCGCGATCCACATGGTGCAGTCCACGCCCTACCAGGTGGAGCGGCTGGACTGGGAGGGACGAAAGGCGTTCGTGACGCGCACGTTTGTCGACTACTACACCGACTCGATCGACTACACGAAGCTCAAGGTGCTGGAGCGCTTCGACGGCTGCGCGGCCGGCCAGGGCGATGCGCAGCACGGCGAAGTGCACGTGGTCCGGCGCGTGGCCGGTTACAAGAAGATCCGCTATTACACCCACGAGAACATCGGCTACGGCCCGGTCAACCTGCCCGACCAGGAGCTGCACACTACTGCGGCGTGGTGGCAGCTGCCGCAGCCGGTGCTGCTGGCGTGGTTCGCCTCGCGCCAGGACGCGCTGGACGGGTTCCTGGGCGCGGCGCATGCGCTGCACGTGGTCGCCACCGTTGCGGTGATGGCCGACGCGCGCGACCTGCAGAAGGCGGTCGGCAACGGCGACGGCGCGTGGTTTGCCACGGCCGATGCCAAGGGCCGCGGCCAGCTGCGCGGCGTGGAAGGCGGCAACGCACTGGTGCCGGGTGGCGCGAACGAGGATGCTCTGGAGGCGTGTCGCCAGTTCATCCCAACGGTGTACCTGTACGACAACTTCCCTGGCGGTGTCGGCCTGAGCGAGCCGCTGTGGACACGGCAGGAGGAACTGGTCCGCCGCGCAGCCGAGCTGGTGGAGCGCTGCGACTGCCGCGCCGGGTGCCCGGCGTGCGTCGGCCCGGTGCTGGCGGTCGACGAAGGCCGCGAGGAGGCCACGCCGAAGTCGCTCGCCTTGCGGGTGCTGGGTTTGCTGGTGGACGCGGCGGTATGAGCGCGCATCGCGCCGGCGTATGTAGGAGCGGCTTCAGCCGCGATCTGGAACAGGTCGCCTGTTCGCTCACCCGA
>Ga0208375_1003490_pt1 | contig 13325 bp, 11 predicted proteins | sample RifOxyD1_FD_184038 | JGI IMG/M metagenome (GOLD analysis project Ga0208375, IMG submission 184038) | Soil microbial communities from Rifle, Colorado - Rifle Oxygen_injection D1 (SPAdes) | ecosystem: Environmental > Terrestrial > Deep subsurface > Rock core/Sediment | place: Rifle, Colorado... | reverse complement strand
CCCTCACCTTGTTGATGCTGTCAACGAGGTTTCAATCCCTGCGCTTAAGGGTGTGAAGACGGCTGACAAGAAGGCAATGCGTCTCTCTTGTAGTTTGTTCTCGGGCAGAATCGTGCCATCTTGGCTCGGCTACCGCTCCCCTTGGCAGCTCGGGAAAGAGCAGCTCAACGAGAGCACATTCAAGTCAGCTGGGTACGACTACACCCATCTCTACGAAGCCATCATCGAAGGGCGCAGGTCCATCGATGGCGCGATGCGCTGCTACAAGAGCCAGAATCGCATGGCCAGAGAGAAGGAGGGGCTTGTTGTTGGTCGTCTGTTGGTATTCACCGACGGAGCCAATTACTCTCCTACGGCAGGGGTGCAATTGACCCCGAATGATGTGAGGAGAGAGTTGACCCGGAATAATGGGTATACACTCCGGACCGTACTGGTCTATTTCGAGACCGGTGGCGGAATCAAAGAGTCCGAAATTAAGAATCTCGCACTGAATCAGATGGGCTTCAAAGAAGTCTGGTACTTCGGTGACAAAGATACGCTCGAAAATCGACGGAGGGCATTCCGACACAGCCTGAATCTCTGGTCAAGTAAATCGGAGTAGTGTCGATTTTCTCGCGGGGCAGAGGTAACTCTGCCCCGTTTCTACAACAACTAGGAGGTGTTATGGAAATTCAAATCGGTCCCTACAACAGTAATGTCAAAACGCTCCTTTTACAATTCAGCTTCTCTAACATCGATAATGTCCCCACATCTCTCTGGGATGTGAAGAGTGAGAGCAAAGAGGAGTCGGTCGAGAGGAATAAGCGTAACAAGTCGGCCGGTGGCCACACCGGAACGAGAAGCATTGAGCTTATCAAGGAGCCGTATCCCACAGGAGTAATCCTCGCTGGGCTTCCTGAAGACCTTACAGAAGGCGGGTGGGTCATGGTTGAGGCGCTGTATCAACCGCGCCGAAATGTTCACAGTCCTGGCCAAATCTACCATGCTGTCAGATTCCTCTTTGTCCCTGGAAGGTTTCATGAGAAGGATGATCAACAGCAGATAGAGTTCAAGCGTTTCAGACCGGTGGCCTATGCGGAATTAGTTGGAATGGTGAATCTGGCATTGTGGAGGGTGAGGGCGTTTAAAAACCCTTGCTATGCAAATGGTGCAGAGATTGCCAATCTGTCTTCGGTAAGCGTTAACTTCGAGGGGAGAGTTCCGCTCTTCAGCTCAGACGGGTCGCCAGCACTAGGAGAAGGTAGTCAACCAATCAAACCGCACAGCGCGCTTCGTTTCGATGTCAATGGCGCAAGATTGCGCTTGACAAACATATAGCACTAGGAGGAGATATGAAAGTGCATATCGACGATAAAGGTTATGACCTCCACGAAACAGCTCTGTTAGAGGGAGGAGAAGGTGGCGAGGGTAAGGTGTACAAATTTGGCTTAACTCAATTGGTCAAGGTATACGACGACCCGACCGAAGAGCGTGCCCGTAAACTTACATCAAGTTTGGGCGCGAATCTCTACAAAGGGCTCGAAGCCGCGGCTGCCGTCCCAAAAAAGTTGGTAAAGGACGAATGGAATAAGCAGGCAATCGGATTTGTGATGGATCGCGTCGAGGGTTATGAACCGCTTACCAGTCTGTGGGACATGGATAATTTCCGTAACCCCAATGGATTGGGTTTGAAGTTCGTAACTCATGTGTTCTGTGAGCTTCATCACCACATCAACGCTATTCACAAAGCAGGTTTCTGCCTCGGAGATTTGAATGAAGGCAACGCCCTCATCCAATTTTCTGACTCTGATGTCGATGTCAAAATCATTGATGTGGACAGTTGGGGGTTTGTCGGTAACAGTACAGTCCCAAGCTGGAAGGTGTCTGCAATAAATTCGTCCATTGATCATCCCAAATTGTCTCTTCAGGACAAAAGCGGTGCAGCAAAAAAAGGCGATGAATATTTCGCGATGATGAGAGACCGAGACTGGTTCGCCTACGCCCTGCACCTGACTCACGCACTAACCGCTCTCTCGCCATTTGAAGAAGGGAAACACGCTGTACCGGCGCAACTCAAAGTGACAGATCCGGCAGAGCGTAAGAAGAAAGGGCTTCACTTGTGGCATGCGGACATTCGCTTGACGCGACAGGATATGATAACTTGCGTGCGGCCAGGATGGAAGGCGGTATATCTGCTGAAAAACTGGGTGGCTGTGAACGCTCGCGGACCGTTCCCGATCTGGTTTTTGGCCAACGAATTCGTTTCAGGGATCGTGAACTGTAGGGAGTGTCACATGGAGGTACACAAAAGTTGTGTCCGCTGCCCGAAATGCTTTACGAAGCTCTAGGGTGGCAGTCGTTATAGGATTTGGAAGTTCTTTGTTGGTGGTTCTTTTGGGCCGCTAGATTTATTAATAAAAGGCGAGTTGAGTTTTACTCAACTCGCCTTTTCCTATTTCACAATCACGACACAGAATTGACAGGATAAACATACTCGTGTTACCATAGCAACAGGAAGAAGATCTTTCATGAACCAAAACAAATTAAAAACGAAAGGAAGGAGAAACGACAGATGAGAGGAAAGGTGGTCAAAATGTGTACCACGCAAGAAGTCAGACAGGTCGGATGTAAAATCCCCTCAAACTTTCATCGAGCAGAAGACGATTTCAAATGTGGCGACTATGTTGTCGGTACAGAGAAATACTATGTGGCAGCAGTTTCTGATGGGTGCACGAGCAATTTCGCTCTACGATCGGATTACGGTTCAAGATGGCTCTGCGAGAAATTCGTCGATCTGGCTCATTCCGAGCTTGAGAAAAGACAGTCGAGAGAGACCCTGACAGAGGTGATGCGCAAAGTTGTCATGGGGTGTATAAATGCGATGGCTTCATACAGAAGCCAAGACGCGGAATCCAGCTCCAAAGAATATTGTGGCGCGGAACTCTCTGAAGAGCTGATAGCCACGCTCTACGCGTACATCTCTGGACATGAAGAGACGGTTCTCTTCCTTGCTGGGAATGGCTACATCATCTGCAATGGAGAAGAGTACAAAATCAAGCAATCACGTGGAGATCTTTATCTGATGCATCTCCGATGGTTTCCTGAAAGGTTGTGGAAAGAGCGGTTTGACGAGGTTTTTGCAGTCATCACTCTCCCCACAAAAGATATCCGACATCTCACTGTTGCCACTGATGGTCTGTGCGAGCACATGGTGGAGTTCCTTTGCGAACATGGAAATCATCCGGAGAAAGCGAAGGAGCATACTAATACAGTTCATCGTAAGTCATGCGATTACTACTGTAGTAGTAAAGAATGTGATGAGTGTAACCGGAAACATCCGCTCATTCAGCTTACTGATACAAGTAAGGGGTGGAATAGGGTACCGATGCCTAGTCCGGATTTTAGGTATTGCGAATTAACGTGTGATGATGCGACATTCGTCACCATGGTTAGGCCGGGAAGTGGGATGCCAAAAGTTAATCTCTCTGCCGATATAAATAAACTCGAGGCAGTTGACAGAGGTGAAGTACGGGAAGCGTCAAAGCGCATTTCTTCTACGGCGACGAAGTCGACTCGAACCAAGACTGTTGCATCAGGCAAAAAGAAAACGAAGCAGAATAAGAGAGTTCCTCAACCTGTTGTTGCGCCAGAAGTTCCTGTACAAGTGTCGGTAACGGGACCAGTGGAGAAGGATGACAATGTTGAAGATGGCGATGATCAAAATACCGTTGTCACTCTGACAGAGGTTACGCCCCAGCAACCACAGAGTCCTCCTGACGCTGATGCTCTAATGGCATCGTGGGAGGAGAGGTTAAAGGATCCAGCTCTGACTTCAGAGGAATTAAAGAGAATTCGCGTTGAGATGTTGGATACAAAATCCCTTTGGTCTCACATAGAGAAGGGGAAAGAGGTGATGATCATGTTGGCGGCTGCCATTAAGAAAAACATCTCAATAGCCAATGCAAACAATGCAACAGAGCTGGAGAAGAAGTCGGATGGGGCGGCGGACGCTGCGTCCGCCGACGGTTGAAAAATTGAATTGTTCATTACCAAATCCCCCAATTCGGGCAAACCGAGTTGGGGGATTTTTAATAGATAGTATGTATAAATGTGCACACAATCCACCTTTCCGTCGTCATAGGTGACCCGTGTCGTGTTACGCTAAGAATATGGATAACGAAGGACCAAAGAATATCATAAAAGAGGTGAGCGATTCCATGCCCCAGCAACCACAGAGTCCTCCTGACGCTGATGCTCTAATGGCATCGTGGGAGGAGAGGTTAAAGGATCCAGCTCTGACTTCAGAGGAAATAGAAAAAATTCTTATCGAGATTGATGATACCGAATCCCTTTGGTCTCACACAGAGAAGGGGAAAGAGGTGAACAACACCCCAGCAGTAAATGCCACTCAAACGGCAGAGCTGGAGAAGAAGTCGGATGGGGCGGCGGACGCAGCTAATCTGCCTAAAGTTGGGGAGAAAGTTGAAGAAGAGGATGACTTGAATAAGTTGTTTTCAGAAGAGCCCTTGCAGGTAACAAAAGAACCAACACCACAAAGTGGAAGTGTACCAGAAGAGGATGACTTGAATGAGTTGTTTTCTGATTTCGCACTGGAACAATCACCGGAAGAAAAAAAAATTAGTGACATGTTTATAGAGCTCTCGGAGATTTATGGTTATGCCATTCCTGAAGATGTCAAAATTGATTTCGACGGTTGCGTGTTTAATTTAAAGAATTGCGACGCAGATTTGAAAGAGAGATTTACAACTAGGTTAGAAGCATTCGTGGCCGAGCAGCGCGAGAAAATGGAGAAACGGGAACCATCCGAAGAGATTAAGCCGCCAGTCGAACCGGAACAGCCGCAGAAAGAGGAAAGAGAAGGAGAAGACACGACGAAGGAGAGGAAAGAAAAATTGGGAGATGTGGTCGATGATTTAGAAAAAGCAACAAGGGAAGAAAACGAAAGAAAAACCAAACTCGCAGAAGAGGAAACCTCACGGCGTTCAGAAGAAATAGATGCGGAAGCAGAAAAAATGGGAGGAGTGGTAGAAAAGTTCTTCCGTTGGACTGGCGAGAAATATAATAAATTAAGCACAAGAGAGAAAATTGGAACAGGTCTTGCTCTTGGTCTCGGTGCCGGCGGTCTCATGGCGGTTTCGGTACCTGTAGCATTAGTGTTTTGTGGAGGTATTTGGGTACAACGCGTAGCTGGCGCAGCAAGTACATTTATGAAATATGAAAATGCGACATTACCGCATGATGAGGAACGGAAAGATACATTCTGGAAATGGGGAGCAAAAGAAAAAGCGATGGCAAAAACAATGGGAATATCGGCTGCAGCGACAATTGGAATGTTAGTATTGGCTGAAGGAGTAGAAAAAGGAGTCGAGTGGTTACATCATTATTGGCCGGACCATACTGAAATAAGTGCAGATGCACCAACTGCGCCAGCACAGCCCGCGGCCGCTGCGGCCGCGGGCGAATCTGCAACAGTGGCTTCTGCACCCGAAATGCCTGCGGTTTATGCGCACGCATCGCCCGGACACGGCTACGAATATATGTTGAAGCGACTCTGGGAACAGTTGCATGATAATAAGCAGCTTGATCCGAGCAAGTATGCCGAAGGAAGCGATATTCATAAATTACTTACCGCAGACGCAGCATCTATTGATACCGTCGTACATCAGATCGCAAGCGACTCAGGACACGGATTCTTCAATGCTGATGGCACGAGCGTTCAGATAAATCTGGATGACCATATATTTATCGCTCCCGATGGGCAGGTGCATATGTCTCATGAGTTTTATAACAGCGGTCCTGTCCAAGCACCGGAGAATGCGCCCGTAACGCCGGCATATCCACCAGAAACGGCGCCTGCTGCTCCTGAAATAACTCCGCCTGTTGGCGAGGCCGCAACTGATCATCTAAGTAACAAAATTTATTCAGAGGGTTCGAACCCTAGTGTCCTTCATGGGTCGGCAGATTATCCATTAGAATCGCATACTCCTCCAATCGAGGAGTTTCAACCTGATAAGGTTACTTTTTCACATGATGAAGTGCATACGAGAATTTTTCCAGAAGATGGCAATCAGGAACGCGAAGTCCTTGAGAGCATTAAGACCTACGCAGACGACTATACCGAACTCACGGTTAGTGAAGATGGTCGTATTCTTGAACGATTTATGGTCGATCCAGAAGGACATACCTCTCGATATACTGGCGGTGATACATTTGTCCCAGCGTCTGAAGACCAAACTGCGGATGTGAAGAATGCGATCGAACACGCGCATCGTGATGAAATATCCGCTCCACAACCAGAAGCACCCGCGCACGCGCAGGAAATCATTCAGCAATCAGGTTCAGGAGAAGTTATTCAAGAGCACGCGGATGGCATTGTTGTGAATCAATCTGGTCTCAAGATACCGACTGATAAACCGCACTTCTATGCGGGTGCAGATGATAAACACATTTTTGCCTATGGAGGAGGATCGGCGGAAGAGAAGTTGAAAGCGATTAAAGAATTCCTTACACAAAATCTCGATAAAACCGTGTATAGCGCGGACGCAAACGGAGAACATCGCATTCCTTGGCACATTACGCCGCAAGGAGAGTTGGTTGGTGTTCCAGAGAAAACAGGTGGTATCTTTGGTTGGTTTAAGTCGTTTGTAAAACCGCCCGAGCCGAATGAATTTGTTAAACTTATTAAATAATCATGATATGATGTCACCTATGCAAGACGAAATAACAGCCGCCATCGCCACCGACCTCGGAATTACCGAGCTTCCGATCGATACACAGAAGGAGCTTATCTCTCAATTTGGCGAAGTGGCGCTGAAGGCCGCGACGCTCTCGGTTATCGGTAAGCTCGCAGAGGAAAAGCGTGCTGAATTTGCGACACTTGCAGAGGCAGGTGATGCCATGGCACTCAAGACATTCTTGGACCGTGAGGTTCCCGATCATGAAGAAATCGCGAAGGCCGCGGTCGCCGAAGAAATAAAACGCTTTAAAGAATTTCAAGCCGAAGGTACTGATAAAAGAAGTAATAAATAATCACATTATGAAACCAACCCAAACCGCTATTGCTGTTGCTGTCGCACTTACTGTTATTGTTTTCTTCTTTATATTCAACGGGATGTCAATCTTCACCTCATTGATCCCGACAACTGGAACCACTACTAATAACCAAACCGCATCAACCGCTATGCCGACCGTAACCGACCTTCAAATAACCGACGAAATTATAGGAACAGGTGCTGCTGCCGTTGCAGGCGATAAGGTAACTGTGCAGTATGTCGGTTCGCTTACTGACGGAACTGTTTTTGACGCTTCGGCAAGTCATAGTGCCGATGGCTTCACCTTCAATCTCGGGAAAGGAGAAGTTATACAAGGTTGGGACCAAGGCGTTGCTGGTATGAAAGAGGGAGGGAAGCGTCGCCTCGTCATTCCTGCATCGCTCGCATATGGCGATCGAGCAGTGGGGAATGTTATCCCAGCGAATTCCACTCTTATCTTCGAAGTAGAATTGGTGAAAGTACAGAAATAAAACTTATGCACCGAGGACTGCAAGAGCGCGGATAAGTGCGAGCTTCGCACCGGTTGTTTCTAATGAGTAGCTTGAATCAATTGCAGTCGTGAGCGAATCAACAAGTTTTTCAAGAGTCGGAGTCGAAAGGCGCGCTGTTGCGCGTGCGATACCAATATCACAGACAGTGCCATCAAGACGAGCGCGATATACCTCATCAAGAAGACATATCACAGCGCTCATAAGCCGCTCTAGCGTGCCTGCATTGTTTATCTGTTGCCGCAACTTGGCAAAAACCGCTGCGCGATCGCCTTCAACAAGTGCGATAGTAAAGTCATGTGCCGGTGCGAGTTCATCAGTGGCAGCGATACTATCGTGTACAATCGGTTCAGTATCCTCAAATATCGGTTCATCATTCGCTGCTGATTCTTTCATATGTTCTGAAGATACCACAGAATGCTTTTGCGAAAGGCCTTTTACAATATCTTCAACCGAAAGTGCGCCGCTTGTAGGTGCGAAAGATTTAAATCCATCATATGCGGAATATCCGCATGATGTTTTAGGAAGTTCTTGTTGTGGAGGAAGTATCGTATGTGTTGATGCGGCGGACACAGCTCTCGGCGCGTTGAGCATCGTTAGAACGCGAGAGCCGAAATTATGCAGGTAACGATTCGCTGTTGGTATTGCGACGAAGAAGAATAGATATACGAAAGTAAGAAATACACCAAAAAGCAGAACCCAGTACAGTGCATTATCGGCAGGACTAAGATTAAGGCCAAGCGTCGCGACAGGCGAGAGGATTAAACCGAGATGGAGTATCGTTCCGCCGAGCCGGTTCACCGTTTCAGGGACGAAGCGCGTCGCGTAGACGGCACACCACATTCCTCCGCTCACCAACGCAATAAAGCCGACTAGCGCGAGGATATGTACGGCTATTCGGTGTCTAGACGCGTTCGATTGGAAAATATTCATACGAAATGTATGAATACCACGATGAAATTTCCGTGTCAAATTTTTGGCAGATAGGATATAGTGGTAAATAATGAGCGCAATTTCATTCACTATAGAGAAACGCGCGCCACGAAGTGGCGCGCGTGCTGGTATTCTCACGACTCCGCACGGCGTTATTAAAACTCCTGCTTTCGTGCCGGTGGGGACGAAAGCCGATGTAAAAGGTATTTTCCCCGAGCAATTGGTGAGTATTGGCGCAGAGGTCGTGCTCGCAAATACTTATCATCTCTATCTTCAGCCGGGTGAAAAAATCGTGCAGGATGCGGGAGGACTCGGGAAATTTATGAACTGGAGCGGTCCAACAATGACTGATTCTGGCGGTTTCCAAGTATTTTCGCTTGGTGCTGCGTTCGGCAAGGGCATTTCGAAATTTAAGGACTTCGTAAGTCCGGAATCAGATGAAGGACTTACGAAGTCCAAACATGGGCTCGCGGTATTTGATGAGGATCTTGCAACTTCCCACGGCAAACTCGCGATCATTGATGACGAAGGAGTTTCCTTTACCTCGCACATCAATGGCTCACTGCACCGATTCACTCCAGAGCGATCAGTGGAGATTCAGCATGCGCTCGGCGCGGATATGTTTTTTGCGTTTGACGAATGCACCTCGCCGACCGAGCCATACGAGTATCAGAGAGAAGCAATGGAACGCACTCATCGCTGGGCCGAGCGGTCGCTCAAAGCACATCGACAAAATAGTAGTGCGCAAAAAAAGCAGGCGCTTTTTGGTATTGTGCAAGGCGGTCGTTTCGAGGACTTGCGAAAAGAGTCCGCGTGCGAGATTGCGTCGCTCGGTTTTGATGGCATCGGCATCGGGGGTTCTTTTTCAAAAGAAGATATGCGCGGCGCGCTGCGCGCCGCGGTGGGCGAGTTGCCCGAAGAACTCCCGCGGCATTTCCTCGGCATCGGCGAACCGGGCGATATTCTTGAGGGTATCGCAAACGGTATGGATCTTTTTGATTGTGTTGCTGCGACACGAATCGGCCGCCACGGTTCAATCTATACTCGGCAGGGCATCGTTCACTTAAAGAATGAAAAATATCGCAACGATTTTTCTCCGCTTTCTGAATGTATGGGTTTCGTAAACCTTTCATCAGATGAAGGGTTTACGAAACCCTTCACATTAGCGTATGTATCGCACTTGATTCGTTCCGGTGAAATGCTCGGTCCTATTATCTGCTCTATACATAATATCGGTTTTATTCTGCAACTCGTCGCCGGCGCACGACAAGCTATTCTTGATGGAAAATTTGATGAGTATCGCGCAGATTTCGTCCGCGAATACTATTGAGAAGTATCATTTTCGTTCGTTTGTGTTTGTTATACTACGATTATGCAAACAATCGTGGGAGTGTTGCGAGGCGGGCCGTCGCGTGAACATGAAGTATCGCTGAAGACCGGTGCGGCGATGCTTGCGAATCTGCCTGAAGAACGATTCACCACTCTCGATATTTATATAGACAAGAATGGCGAGTGGCATAGTCACGGCAAGCCGACTCAGCCCGAACGCATTTTGCGACAAGTTGATGTCGTCTTGAATGGACTGCATGGAGAATATGGCGAAGATGGCGAAGTGCAGAAACTTCTCGAACGATTCGGTGTTCCGTACTCGGGCGCGGACTCTTTCGGCTCGTATCTCGCGATGCATAAGCTTATGGCGAAGGCGCGAGCGAAAGAAGTTGGTCTTCTTACTCCCGAATCTCGTTTCGCTGGACGCGCCGAAGAAAGCGGTGAAGTCGCGCGCGATGTAATCCGCAGTTTTCATCAGCCGGTAGTCGTGAAGCCCATCGGCTGGGGCTCGTCGGTCGGCGTTTCTATCGTGGGCGGGTATGCGCCGGTGCTCGCCGCTATCGAACGGCTCTTCGCTGATGGTGCTTCAGGTGTTCTTATTGAAGAGCTTATTCGCGGGAAAGAGGCGACCGCCGGCGTAGTCGAAGGTCTGCGTGGCGAAGCGCTCTATGCGCTTCCGCCCATCGAGATTGTTCCACCCGAGAGCGATTTCTTTTCGTATGATGCAAAGTATTCTGGCGGATCGCGCGAGATTTGTCCGGGGCGTTTTTCTCGCGTTGCAACTGAAGAATTGAAGTGCGCAGCAAAAGCGATACATCGTGCGTTCGGTCTGCGCCACTATTCGCGCAGTGATTTTATAGTTATGCCGAAGGGTATTTATTATCTTGAGACCAACACTCTGCCGGGGCTCACGACCGAATCGCTCCTTCCGAAGTCCCTCGCCGCCAGCGGTGTGAAGTTCGCTGATTTCCTCGAGCATCTGGTCAATCTCGCACTGGGAAGGTAGTTTGTTTCAATTGAAATCTGGAATATCAAAACCTTGATAAGCAATCTTTTCTCGTTCAAATACTTCTTGCATATCTACTGCATGTACAATTGAAGGGTGCAAATGCATAAGTGATCGTTTAGCATGTTTCCCCACGATATAAATGGTTATGTTTTGTGACAAAGTACTTTTGGCCAAACAAACGCCAAGTTCGATAAACATGTCAGTACCTTCAGGATCACTAATCAAAACAAAAATGTCTGTATCTAAAAGGGAGCGAACAATCTCCTTTGATAATAGTTGGCAGTCGGGGATGTTCTGTTCATAGGGCTTGAGAGAGCCGTTATGAGCCCATTCAGAAGTAACGGTTTGGCCGTTCTTTTTAAGAAATTCAGAAATAGCCGCTATGTTTGCCTTGTGTCTCATTCGTGAAGCGAAATACCATTTCATATTTTGATAATACCATTTTCGTGTTATCCTTCATTCGTTCGGGCCCTTAGCTCATCTGGTAGAGCGCCACATTTGCAATGTGGAGGTGACCGGTTCGATCCCGGTAGGGTCCACTACTTCGCTCGTAGATTACTACGAGCTACGCAGTGCAAGCACAAAAAGGGAAGCGGGCTATTTCCAGTGAGTCCTGCTAGGATTTACCAAGAGACATTTCGTTTGTAAATGTTAAACAGTTCTTTGAAAGGAAAGGGGTCAAATGAATCATCTGAAAATCGTTCAGGGTGGAATGGGTGTCTATATATCGACTCCTTTCCTCGCAAAAAAATGTTCTCAAGGAGGCGTTCTTGGAACAGTATCCGGCGTTGGCGCTGAACACTTACTCGCTCGGATTCTCCAATCGGGGGATCCTGGCGGGCAGTATCGGCATGCGCTCGCACACTTTCCCTTTCAGGAAGTAGCTGAACGCATTATCGCGAAATACTTTGTTGAAGGCGGAATTCTTGTTGGTCAGAGATTTAAAGTAGTGCCGGCATTTAATTTGCAGCCATCCTCGGACTTGATTGGTCTTATGGTAGCAGCGAGCTACGCTCTTGTTTGGCTCGCCAAAGAAGGGCATACAAGGCCGATTAGTGTAAATTATCTGGAAAAAATCCAGATACCGCTCATCTACTACATCACGGGGGCGATGCTCGCTGGCGTCGACTTCGTGACGATGGGAGCGGGGATTACGCTTCAGATTCCTAAAGTGCTTGATGCGATTGCATCTGGAGGTGTTCCGAGTTATTGCATCTCAGTTGGAGGAAGTAGAGACGGAACTGAAACAATCAGTTTCAATCCGAGTTCTTTCTTCGGGATGAAATTTCCGGAACTCAAGCGTCCAGGATTTTTGCCTATTGTATCGACCGATACTTTGGCGGGGATTATGGCAGGGAAATTATCTCGCGGCAGTATTCAAGGATTCGTCATTGAATTGCCGACTGCTGGGGGTCACAATGCACCGCCACGCAAAAAAGGGATTTTCGATGCGGATGGCCAGCCAATATATGGACAAAAAGATGAAGTGAATTTCGAGAAGATTCGAGACCTCGGTGTTCCGTTCTGGATTGGCGGCTCTTACGCTTCTCCCGAATTACTCGCACAAGCACGAGCACTTGGTGCAGTCGGTATCCAAGCCGGTTCTATCTTCGCGCTCAGCGAGGACTCCGGTATGGAGCCATCTCTTCGTAGAGAAATAAGACGCCTCGGTTATCGAGGCGAGCTCGTTATTCGTACGGATGCACAAGCATCGCCGACGGGATTTCCGTTCAAGGTTGCTTCTGTGTCGGGCACTCTTTCTGACTCGATGGTGTATGACGCTCGTATGCGGAAGTGTGAACCGTCGATGCTGAGAGTTCCTTACCGACGAGAAGACGACGCTATCGTATTTCGTTGTCCGAGCGAGCCCGCTCATGATTATGAGCGTAAAGGTAGAAAGATCCAAGATATTGACGGGAGAAAGTGTCTTTGTTGTGGACTTTTTGCGTCTGCCGGTCTCGGTAATCCGGGCGAGCCACCCATTCTTACGATGGGAGACGATGTCAATTTCTTGCGTCATCTTATGGAAAATGAAAATAGTTCTTATCGCGCAACCGATGCGATTGCGTATCTGTTGCAAAAACAAAAACAGTCCGCGCTCTGAGTATCTCAGAGCGCGTTTTTATATCTGGGAATCCGCTACAATTTCTGTTATGGTACATCGTGTGCGCGCTCTTAGCTCAGTTGGTTAGAGCGTACGCTTCACACGCGTAAGGTCGCAGGTCCGATTCCTGCAGAGCGCACCGGGCCGGAGTATGTCGGTAGTACGCACGCTTCGGGTGCGTGTAGACCGGGTTCAATTCCCGGCGGCCCGATGAAAATAATTTCCGAGCATGTTAGCATATTCCTAAGGGCCATTAGCTCATCTGGTAGAGCGCGTCATTCGCATTGACGAGGTAAGCGGTTCAAGTCCGCTATGGTCCACCAGAATGGAACTTAGCGGTTGAGAACCAACCAAGGAGTGGGCGTGCCGAAGGCACGCCCACGCTGTTTCGCCTGATTTTCCAAACGAAT
>Ga0208375_1003488_pt1 | contig 13328 bp, 19 predicted proteins | sample RifOxyD1_FD_184038 | JGI IMG/M metagenome (GOLD analysis project Ga0208375, IMG submission 184038) | Soil microbial communities from Rifle, Colorado - Rifle Oxygen_injection D1 (SPAdes) | ecosystem: Environmental > Terrestrial > Deep subsurface > Rock core/Sediment | place: Rifle, Colorado... | reverse complement strand
TACTTCAATTAAACTTAGACTAAATGATCTTTTAATTCTGTCCTGTATTTGAATTTTTAATTGATTTTCTTGCTTTTCAAGTATTAATGAGCTTCCTGCCCCGCATCTTTTTAGTACTTGTTTTAGATTATCCACATTTATTCCCAATGTTTCTGTTCCAGTCTCAAATTGGCTAAAAGAATTTTTTGGTAGTTTAAAACCCACTAAAGCCACATTTGCAGGATCCATAGCAGTAATACTTAATCCCTGTTCATTTATCTTGATTTTAACTTCGGCCACAAGCTCAGAGATTATCTCTACTACCTTAGATAGTAGAATTGGGTTTTCTAATTTTACTAACATATTATAAATATACTCCTATTTGTTCTCCCACTTTTAATAGCTAAAATTAAAAATTGGTCTTGTTTTTAAGTATTGCTATACTCTAACATAGGGTAATTATTTAAATCTGCCATTCTAATTTCTTTCATGGATAATTCTGAAGAAAAGAGTTCTTACAAAGAGGATAGGATTAGGAAAATTACTCATCTTTATTATTCAAGAAATGACATTCAAAAAGCTATTTTTGATTTTTCAGAAAATAGAGAAACCGTCCCAAGATTTATGATGGATAGTTTTGGAAAGAGGCCAGATTCATTGCAATATCCTCGAGATATATTCGAAATGGTAAAAAAAGGCGCGACTTCTTTTCATTGTTCAGAAGAACTTTGGAGTGATCCATTAAAACTCTCAACTGATTTAAATGAAAAACAGTATAATGAATTAAGGTTGGGATGGGACCTATTAATAGACATTGATAGCAAGTATTTAGATTATAGCAAAATTACAGCAGAATTAATTCTTGAACTTTTGTCTTTTCATGGATTAAATAATGTAGGAATAAAATTTTCTGGAAGTAAAGGATTTCATCTCTTGATTCCATGGAAAGCTTTTCCTAAAAAAGTTTATGAATTTAAAACATCCGACATGTTCCCAGAATGGCCAAGAATAATCTCCAAATATGTCACTCATCAAATAAGGAATAAACTAATAGAAAAGATAACTCTCCTTACCGCAAGTAAAGGTCAAAGTAAATATGTGAGGGATTTTGAAATTCCAAAACAGGTTATGCCCGATATTATATTAGTTTCCCCAAGACATTTGTTTAGGATGCCTTATTCTCTTCATGAGAAAACAGGCATGGCAAGTGTTGTATTAAGTAAGGAACAGATTCATAATTTTCAGCCAACTGATGCAGATTCATTTAAGGTAGAAATAAAATCTTTTACACCTAAAGTTAAAGAAGGTGAAGCCTCAGAATTATTAATGCAGGCACTTGATTGGGATAAAGAGGTTAATACAAAATCAGAATCAACAAAAAAGAATCTTGAATTTAAACCGATAAAAATAGATAAACTTTCTGATGATTTTTTCCCCCCAAGCATTCAAAATATTCTTAAAGGATTAACTGACGGCAAAAAAAGAGCCCTTTTTATTCTGATTAACCTTTTTAGATCAATAGGCATAGAAAAAGAGGAGTTAGAAAAAAGAATATTTGACTGGAATAAAAAAAATCAACCCCCATTGAGAGAGGGGTATATTAAAGCCCAACTATCTTGGAGTTATAAAAACAAAATTGTTCCCCCCCCGAATTTTGATAAAGATTATTACAAAGGAATAGGTGTTGTTCCAACAGAAGAAGAAATTCGATATAAAAATCCAGTTAATTACATTTTAAAAAAATCAATTCAATCTAATAAAGCCAATGAGGAGAATTTTAAGGAATCTCAAAAAACAAGGAATACAACAAATTTTAAAAAGAAGATTTAATTAAAAGTAATATGAAAAAGGGTGTTTTTTTAATAAGTATATTTTTAATTTTTATTTTGTCATTTTCTTTTTTATTAACTGCCCAAACTGATAATGAATCTGACAATGAAAGCATTACAATAGATGATGCCCCAGAAACAGATGCAAACACCCTCTCCAATAAGAAAGGTTATGATTGGCTTGCAGGTGAAGTTGATGGAAAATGTGATGAGCTAACATTAAATGAACAAATAGCTGTATTATTAGCTTTGGGTTATAAATCAGATATTAATTCTGAATGTAAGAATGCTCTTGCTCCGACAGCAGATATAGAATGTTGGCCAATAGGTAATTGCAATCTCAAAACAACAAGCCAAGCAATTTTAGCTTTAAGCAAGGCGGGCTATAATACAGAAAAGGCAGTAGAATGGCTAATTTCTCAAAACACAACTTCCACCGACTTAACATGGTATCTGGAGATAGATAGTAATTCCGCAACTAGTTGTAGTATAACTTACGGGAGTGGTGGGGGCTACAATATTAATATAGGTGAAGACAAGAAAATTAGTGGCTCTGCAGGGGGTTGCTTGTCTTTAGAAAGTCATGGTTATTGGTTTAGAATTTCTTCCAGCTGTTACAATAATGGATTTACAATAGAATGCGACCAACCATTTTTAACTACATTACTTTACTCAGAGTTAGGTTCTGACACAATTTATGTTTCTGAAAAAGTAAGTTCAGCTTCTGCTTCAGCGGCAACAAGTGAGAAAATAGAAACTCTTTGTTTTAAGCAAGGGAGTTCCTGTGATTATGAAGGAAGCTTATGGGCAACATCCGTTTTAGATTATAAGGGAAAGAAAATATCATCTTTTGTCCCTTATTTAAACGCCTTAATCAAAGAGAATTCGAGATATTTGCCTGAATCTTTTTTGTATTCATTGACAGATCAAGAAGATTTTAGGATTTCTCTTGTTGACAAGCAAAAAAATAATCATTGGGATGAGTCTGGTGATAGATTTTATGATACTGCAATTGCAATGCTTTCTCTAAGCAGCGATGTTTCAACTGAAAAAGATAATACAATCGCATGGCTTTTAGAAACTCAAGATGCTGCTGGAGGTTGGAAAAGTAATGTTCTTAATACTGCATGGATTCTTTATTCTACTTGGCCAATTAGAACAATTGAGCCGGATAATCCCCAATTGGACTGTGAATTATCGAATTATTATTGTTCTTCCAGAACATCTTGTTCATTATCTGGGGGAAATGAAAAATCCGGTTATTTATGCCCGGGAGTAGACATATGTTGTGATGTTCTTAAGTCAATTTTAACTTGTGAAGAAAAACAAGGAATTATTTGCAATTCAGATGAAACTTGTTCATTAAGTGGAAGGTCTGTTTCAGCCTCAGATATCTTAAGTGATCAAATTTGTTGTGTTGGAGGAACATGTAAACCAAAAACAGAACCCATAGCTAATGAATGTGAGGATGCCAATGGTGTATGCAGTGTTTCTTGTGATACTGACGAAGAAGAAAGAGATTTAAATTGCGAAGTTTCAAGCGATGTTTGTTGTTTTGCAAAAGAAGATCCAGAGCCAACAAACTATACTTGGATTATTATTCTCGGGGTTTTAATATTATTAATAATCCTTGGAATCCTATTTAGAGAAAAAATAAGAATGTTATTATTTAGAACCAAATCCAAGTTTAAAGGAAGTCCACATTCTGGTCCACATTCTGGATTCCCTGGATTCCCTTCTTCGCCTTCACAAATGCAAAGACCAATGCCAACAAGACCCATGTCAAGAACAATATTGCCTCCAGGTTCTTCATCATCTCAACAAAGATTCCAAAGAAGGTCAGTATCTCATTCTCCCCAAAAATCTTCTGAGATGGATGAAGTTTTAAAGAAACTTAGAGAAATGGGAAAATAATCTATATTAATTATTCAAATACTTATAATATGAAAGATATACAAAACAAAATTAAAATATTCTGCAAAAAACACCAACTTGAATCTCCCATAGAACACAGAATTTTAGATACCATGTCTGAATTGGGAGAGGTGGCTAAAGAAATTCTTAAAATGAGTGACTATGGAAAAAAACCCTTAAAATATAAAGACGAACTAAAGTCAGAGTTAGGGGATTTATTATTTTCAGTGATAACAATTGCAAATTCTTTCGATGTAAACTTAGAAGAAGCGCTGAATATGGTTCTTGAAAAATATGAGAAAAGATTAAAAAAAGGTTCTGCTGGTTCTGAAAACGATTGACTATTTATTATTGATGCCTATTATGATGGTATTAAACAAACTGAATAAAATTTATTAACCTTAATTTCTTGCTCTATCTATGAAGAGGTGGATATTGTTATTTTTATTAGTACTATTTGTAATGCCACTAATAACATCTGTTGAATTTACTATCAACACCGAATACAAACAAGGAGAAACATTGTTAGCAAAAGTTTCAGGGAATTTTATAGATAATATTGATTTTGAAAATATAGCTTTTTATAGGGGTCATGTTAAAGTCCCTTTTATTTACGATGTAACAAAGATAGAGGATGAATTCTATATTTATTCTACGCTGCCAGAAACTTCTAATAATTATTCAATAGTCATTAAGGATGTAAAATATATGGAAGGAAGCAAGGTTGTAGATTATGATATTCAAAGAAATTTTACAATAACAAATGATACTGTTGATTTTTCTATTTTTCCCGGACATATTATTACAAAAAATGATTTTTCATTAAAAGTTCAAAATCTTCAAGATACCAAAATAACCATATCGGTTTTGATATCTGCTGAAAATAAAGAAAAGGAAAGGGGCTTTTTCGCATCTTTATTTGGATGGACATCTGATTCTTCAAGTAATGAAACAACTTTTGAATTAAAATCAGGAGAGATTCAAGACATTGATTTTCAAGCTAATCCTTCTAATTCTCCAAAATTTGAATTTCTTACTTTTAAAACAGAAAATACTGTTTATGAAATTCCTATATATATTTTGGCCAATCAAACTTCCGAAGAGCCAGAATCGGATTTCAAATTTGATCCCGGTTTGTTAAATATTTCTATGCCAACTAACACATCTAGGATAAGGCTGATTTATTTGCAAAATACGGGACAAGTTGATTTAGAAGATATAAATCTTAGCATCTCTTCAGAAATAATTCCTTATTTTTCAATATCAAAAAAGAAAATTAGTTTATTAGAAACAGGTGAATCGAGTGAAGCAATTGAAATTTCTATAAATTCGACTTTAGAAGAATCTTATTTTGAAGGAAATATTAAAGCTGTCACATCAGAGGGGTTTATTGCATTTCTTCCAATCAATTTAAATTTTATTCCTAATTATGTTCCAATCGATGATGAAGAGAACGGCCAAGAAGGTTATGTTCCTGTATCAATAAAAACTTGTCAAGAACTTAACGGAAATATATGTGCAAATGATGAGATTTGTGATGGGGGGATAGAAATAGCCAAAGACGGAAATTGTTGCATCGGAACTTGTAAGACAGAATCCAAAACTTCTTGGGGTAAAATTATCGGCTGGACAATTATAATCATAGTAATATTATTAATTGGTTGGTTCTATAAAAGAAGATATAGATAATTTTACTTAGATTTTTTCTTACTTTTTTCTTTATCTTTGTCTTCTCCAGATTTTTCAAGAATATCCCTTAACTTCCTTTCTAGAATATCTTTTTCAACACCCAAAACTCTTGCTATCTCATCATATCCATGAAGTCTTCTGGTTAATTCGCTAAGAATATCGCTCCATCCCTGATTTGTTAAAGCAATTAACTCTGGATAAATAATTTCAATATGGGCGGGCATATATTGAAACATTAAAATAACTAAATCCATTACACCGCTTACTTCGACCTCAACTTCTGCAAAAGTGGTAAAGAAATCTTTGTTATCTTTCATAATTACTGGTTCTTGAATTTTTTTTTCAATAACTTTAACTCCTGGTTCAGAATCCATTTTATTTATTAAAGATTCAAGTGTTTCAACTAAGTGTTCTTTAGGTTTACCAATAATTTCAAGAATTAATATTGCTTTAATCCCTTCTCCTTGCTCTTCTTTAAGTTTATTTAAACTCATTTTTCCTATTTTTTAACAATTTTTTTAATATTATCAAACAAGAAAGTAAAATACAAAAAAGTATTAGGCTATAAATCGCCAATTTTCTCTTGTTACCCCCTTGCGTATTATTTATTGTTTTTATATCTTTTGTTTCGGGGTTATTTAATTTAATAATTTGGATTTCGTTTTGCTGATTATTGAGATCATAGGCTAATTTGCTTGTTTCGTTTGTTCTATAATTAATGTTTAATTCTTCATTGCTGTCTTCATCGTTTTTATTATTTTTATTCTCTTTTTCTTCTTCTATCGTTTCATTTTTTTCTTCTTCATTTTTATTATCTATGAATGTTATTTCATAATCGCTGAAAGTTGAAGTTGTTCCTGCTGTATTCCTTATTTTAACTTCAATTTTTGCATCTCCAATATACGAATCTGCTTTCAATGTGAATTCCTTTTCTTCATTTGCATTAATTGCGTCACTAACATAATAATATGTTGATTTCCATTCACCATTATTAAGAATCTTGCATATTCTTGTCCCATCTGTCTTAGAGGTGATATCAATCTTAACATCATAAACATCTGAAGCAAAATCAACTAATTTGAATGTTATGCTAAAATCTTTGCCAGTTTCAACTTCATCATCATAACTTAAGGTTATATTTTGAGCTAATGTTAATGGAATAATAGCAAATAAGAAAAATAAACTAATCAATATCAAAAATGATTTTCTTGTTTTCATTTTATTTTTTATTTTAATACGGGTGTACTTGCTTTTCTATATTCACCTTTTTGAAGTCTTTTCATACCTAAATTAAGTATTAAAGCCTCTGGCGCTACTTCTGATTTTTCAATTAGTCCAGATTCTGCACCACACCTGCTATTATGCACTTCATAATTATTTCCCATTTTTGTTATATTCATCAAAGTTTCATGGGGGTTTCCGGTAATGTAAATCCCTCTAGATCTCTGCATTCTTCCGTTTTTGTAAATTCTAAATATTTGTCCCGGCATTGCAACATACCTCTCATCATCCAACTCAACAAATCCCTCCATACCCTGAGTTAGATATAATCCATAAGGAAGTCCTTGCTCTTCACAGGCCTTCATTAGTCCCATTTTTAGTTCTTTAAAAGAATACTCTTGGGTTGGTTGAATTATTAATGAACCCATTCTCGGACAGGGATCCTTTGAACCATCTGATCTAGCATGACCGTTAGAATGTCTTTTAAAACAACCTGCACTTTGTCTTGAATGCAACAAATCATTTAATTTGCCTTTCTTAATCAAGTGGACTCTTTGTGCAGGAATTGCTTCATCATCGAAACTATAATGCCCAAATAAAGGAATGCCCTTAAATTCCTCTAATGTCGGATCATCATAAACCTCTAAAAAATCTGGGGCAATTTTATCTTTCATTTTACCCCCAAAAAATTCTATTTTATCTCCCCATTCGTCTTCTTGCATTCTATGGGCTTCTGCCCCATGCATAAACGTTTCATGAACTAATAAGCAAGTTAGGTCTCCAGAAGTAATCACGGGATAGGATCCACTTTTTTCAATTGGCGCTTTTAAAATGCCACCAAATTCTTTTGTTACCTTCCTACCATTTTTTATTATATCTTCATAATTAGGTATTTGAGAAATATCTGTTCCAGCCAAAACACCATAATGTTGAACAATTAAATTTTTATTATCTCGTGCAGAAACATCAAAAACTAAGAACCATCTTAACTGATTAGTATAAACTTTAGCTCTTTCAGAACTTACAAAATATTTGGATATATCTCTAAGATAAAAATCAATATCAAGATTACGCATCCAATCTTGCCTGAGAGATTTAGAGGCTTTTTCTAATTTCTGTCTTAATTTAGTGATATCGATGTCAACTTGTTTAGATTTATCTATATGTTGCATTGGTAGTTCCCTTGAAAAATAAATATACTTCTCTCTTTGTTCAGCATCTCCCAAGGTTCTGCTAAACCTTTCTTCAAAATCTTTTGCACAGTCCCAAAAAACCTCATTAGATAATCCGTTTAATTCAGATGTGCAAAATATTCTTCCCAAAGATTTTGGTAAAATAAAATCCCCAGATTCAACACTTCCACCCCCCTCATAATCGCCCATCCTTACTGTGAGCCTACCCTTAAACGAACCAAAATTCAAGGGTTCCTCCAGATGCAATGTACTTCCACTAGAAACATTTAGAATATGTTCTTTTTTATCTAAGACTGATAAACATGAATAAAATGGCTTAAGAGTAATATTCTCCCCTCCCGGTTTTCTCACTACTTTCTTAGCCTGTTGAATCTTTTCTACTTGTTCCTGCATAATCTTAAAGAGCTGTTGATTCACCATCCTTTTTTTCAGAAAATCAATCTATTTAATCTTTTATTGTCTTTAAAATATATAAAAATTATGAAAATTTACTCAAAAAATTGGCTAAACTTCTTTCCTTTTTCCTTAGCTTCTTCAAGGGTTATAGCATAATTCTTTCCAGAATCTCTTAAGTCTTTGGGGTTGAGAAAAAGCCAGCCTTCTCTATTAAAACGAAGGGCTACAACAGGTGTTAATCCAAATATTTCGCAGAATATAATGAAACTTTCTATTTGGTTTTTTGTAATGTACTTAACCGGTTTTTTTGATGCTTTAACTTCAATTGCATATTTTCCTACTCCTGCCTTACCTGCAAGAAGATCGCAATCTGCATTTTCCATCGCGCCACTTCCAGCAACTCTTACTGCTCTATAATTATTTTCTATAAACTTCTTAAATAGTTCTCTTTCAGCCTTACTTCCTTTTGCTTTGTTCTTTGGCATTTTTATAACTCTCTAAATTGATCATATTCATTAAATTGATCATATTCATGCTTATAATATGAATTAACTATCTCTCCTTGTTCATTGTACTCTAATACTATTTGTCTTCTATTAGTTGTTCCACCAATTAACTGATCTATTATGATTTCCTTTATCACAGATTCTTTTTTCATAATTAAATATAATAAATATAGTTTTTATATGTTAAGAATAGAATTAAGGTTCCATAATTTGATCTTCAATTTTTCCAAGAAAATTAAAAACTTCTGCTCTCCTGTTCTTGGCACATAAATCATAAGGAGTTTTGTTGTCTAAGGTGTTTTGTTTGGAATTAAAGAATCTAATACATTCTTCTTCATTTCCTAAAATGTCTATTGTTCTATTAACTAAATGTTCGCCCGCAATTTCAATTATTCCATCTAAACTATATGGTTTCATGATTTAACAGAATAACCCCTTGAGTTTAAAGATTGTAGGAAATAATAAAGAATTCCCTCTCTTACTGATTCACTCCCAATATTATCATGAACTTCTATTCTATCATTTTTATATCTTGTTATGGTAATAGCATATTCTGGCGTTCTGCTAACTTCAGTAAGATCTTTTTTATCATTTTTTCTGGTTTTCAGCAATTCATTAATTAACTCAATTTGTTCTTCTTTATTTTTAATATTAGACTCAATAGAATACTTATTTTTTTTCACATTAAATCTTACAGTTAATGTAAGATTTTTTTTACTCATTTTAATTAAGAATTTAATGGATTTATAAGCTCTTATATGGTTTAATGAATAAATCCCCATTAATTAAGAACACTGCTTTTAAAATAATGCATCAATTCTTCAATCTTGTTTCTGTTGTTTAAGAGAACTTCATAAGGCGTTTGGTTATCAAAAGCTTTGTTTGGTTTATTGAACCATTTCCCTAAGTCTTTTTCTGTTGCTCTATCTAAAAACTGTTTTGTAAACTTTGGACCGAGCAACTCTGTAATGTCTCTGTAAGTATGTTTCATTTTTATCTTAGCTTCCTAATATTTAATTAATCTGTCAATCTATTCCAAATCATTCCTATTGCAATCACAGCTAAAATAACTGGAATCCAAGGAATGTCTATAACAAGATATTCTAAGTCACTAAGAAGCCAAGCTATTGCAAACAATAAAAGTACAACTGCTAAAGCTGGAAATTTTTTCTTTGCCATATTAACTTTACGTTGTTCTTATTTTTAAACTTTTTTTTTAATTATCACAAATCTCTTGCTTGCAATGTTCTTCTTTGATTTGCCTTTGCTCTTTCTATTGCTTTAGCTAAAATTTCCTCTGTTCTTTTTTCTAAAGCAACAGCTACTTCATCTGCAACATTTGGAACAAGGTTTTCTTTATCAAGTTTTTTTACAACTTTTTTTATATTTGATTTAACAATTAATCCGCCAGTTACCATATTATTCTAAATCAACCACCAATTAAAAATGTATTTATAACTATATAACCATCTACTACAAATCCCAGTATTCCTATTAACATTAAGATATACATCACCCATTCGGGCGGTACCCTATTCTTTTTCATCATCCAAGCCCCAACTACAAATAAAAAGGCAAAAGTTGCCAATCCAAAAATATCAAAATATTCTGCAAATACCATTTTGTTTTTTATTTTATTTGATTTAAGATTTTAATTATTTTTTCTTTCCCTATATCTAATATAAGTGCTGCTAATCTTGGGCCCTTTGTTTTATTGATTATTAATTTATAAGTTGCTTCAAAAAATTCGGTATTGCTTATCTCTACATTTTTGCATATTTCATAAAACTCATTAAATAATTCTGTTTCAGTCATTTTTTTCTTTTTTAGACTATTTTTTAATTCAAGTAAAGCTTCTTTTTGTTTTTCACTCAATTCAACTTTATTAGTATCATAAATCCTAAATTTCATGTCTTCTCCAGCATATTTATTAAGCCAATTTTTAACTTTTTCAGCCCTATATTTAGAAAGGTTGTTTAAATCTTTAGTTTGATTAATCTGAACTAATGTAATAAGATGCCTAAAACTAATTTTCTCATGCACTTTTTTATCTTTTTTAGCATTTGGATTTGACATTTCATATATCCTTTTTTCTTGTTCAGTTGCTTTATTATCATAATACTTTTTTTCTAAACTATCAAAGTCTTCATAGATTTTTATCACATCATTATCAAAACTGACTTGAAATCCTCTATTTGGCCTGGTTCCAGCAAATAAATACCTTATGACTTCGGGTTCATAAACTTCTAAGACTTCACTTAATGAAAGAGCATTTCCACTTGAACTTGAAAATTCTTTTCCACCTTTAATTTTTATCCATTCATACAACTGATAAAACGGAACATCTTTTTCATAAACTTCTTTTACAATTTGCTTAGCAGTATCATAAGAACCTCCAGGAGTGCTGTGATCTATTCCTCCAGGCTCAAAATCTAAATCTTCATATGCCCATCTCATTGGCCAATCAACTCTCCAAACCAGTTTTACAATTCCTTTTTTTCTATAATCTATTTTATTCTTAAATTTGCATTCACATTCATATTCTATTTTATAGCCATCTATCTTCACAACTTTTGTGCTGTCTTTATTGCATTTTTCGCAATAAATACTAATTGGATTCCAATCTTTTGATAATGGTTCTTCTCTATATTTATCAAGAATTTTTTTTATTTTTTCTGTGTTATCTAAAGCAATTTTTATTTCTTTAGCATATTTGCATGCTCTGTACATTTTGCTTTGTCTTATAAAAATGGGCTCTATATTAATTTCCTTAAGTTCGTTTTCAAATTTTTCTTCAAAATATTCTGCATAACTTTTATTCTTGCTAAAAGGCGAAGGGATATCACTTACTGGCATTCCAATATATTTTTCATATTCTTTTTTTCTTGAATCTGGAATATTAACCGGAACTTTTCTAAACCTATCAAAATCATCCCAAGAAAAGATAAATTTTACTTTTTTACCTTTGTCCTTTAAGGCTTTGACTTCTAAATCTGTTGTTATTGCTTCTCTAAAATTTCCTGTATGCACCACTCCGGAAGGTGTTGTTCCAGAAGCACAAACATATTCCTTTTTGTCCTTATTTCTTTTGATTATCTCTTCTGCGATTTTGTCTGCCCAGAAAAATTTTTCAGTCATATTCTATTTTAGAAAGATTAATTTTATATATTTAACTAATTCAATTGTGGTATGGTAATTAAAAATTCAATAATTAAAGAGTTACTTTCTCGGCCTTTTCTTATGGTTGTCGGGTTTATGTTTGGGTTTGATGGAACTTTTAGGCAGGGTATGATGAAAGAGATAGATCATGATACTCAACGAGCATTTGAAATAATGAACCAACCATATTTTGATAGGGGTGAAGTTGAAAATTGGATGTTAAGTCAATTAAAAACTAAGTATCAATTTGGTAAATATAAAGTTTCTTTTTTTTATCCCTTATGTAGTAGAAAATTGCAAGAACAATATAAAAAAAGACATCAAGACATTTGTAGAATAATCGCCGATGGTAATTAATTATGCTTCATCAAGAGCTTCATTGACTAATTTATCAGCAAGTTGTTGGTTTTCATCCAATCTGCTTACATGTTTATAGGTTATTTTACTAAATCCTTTTTCGAGTTCCTTGACTTTGTCATATAAAAGTTTTAATTTTATATCCTTAACCTTGTATTTCCCTTGTAATTGCTTGACTATTAATTCTGAATCAAGAAAGCACATTATCTCTTTGGCATTTTTTTCATTGGTTTCAATTTGCTTAACTAATTCAAGTGTTTTTATTATTGCCTTGTATTCTGCAATATTATTAGTTGCTATACCTATTTTTTCCTTGTGTTCTTTTATTATATTTTTGTCTTTTCTAATAACAATACCAATTGCAGCTTTGCCAGGATTTCCTCTGCTTCCTCCATCGCAATTAGTCGTTATCATTTTTTTGTTAATATTTTATACACTTTAATCTTAATAAGTTAATAACCTTATGTTGAGGGTTATATGTTTAAACTTATAATACTTTATAGATTTTATACTTCTTAATTCTTCTAACTTCTAAACCCTTTTAATTTAGCTCTCTAAATCTTTTACTTGTTCAGCATAATACTGCCAATAATGCCCAGCGCCATTTTTGTTTACTGTTTCATAATACTCGTTTAACCTTTTAAATTCTTCATGCCCTCTATCCATAAAAATACAATCTAACAATCTATCGAGGGTTCTTTCAATTTTATTAAAATCTTTTGTTTTAGAGTTAATAATATCGTCTATTTCTTGCTTCAATGAAATAACATGCGAATCTATTAAACTGTTCATTTCTTTAGCTAAAATAGCAATAGCGTCAACAAAATTTGGATTTTCTTTAGTCATTTTAATGTATTATATTTGTTGTTTATATGTCTAAATTTAAAAATGTAAAATCTTGAATGTCTTAAAATCTTGAAACTTTTCTTCTTTTATTCCAACTTTTTTTATTTGGCTATGCTTTGGCCCCTGTTTGCATAATTCAACTACTTTATCAACATTAGTATTATCTCCTTCAAGAAATATCTCTATTCTTCCATCTTCCAGATTACGAACAAAACCCTTAACATTGTGTTTTTCTGCAT
>Ga0208375_1003487_pt1 | contig 13328 bp, 33 predicted proteins | sample RifOxyD1_FD_184038 | JGI IMG/M metagenome (GOLD analysis project Ga0208375, IMG submission 184038) | Soil microbial communities from Rifle, Colorado - Rifle Oxygen_injection D1 (SPAdes) | ecosystem: Environmental > Terrestrial > Deep subsurface > Rock core/Sediment | place: Rifle, Colorado... | reverse complement strand
ACATTTAAGATTAGGACGTTTGATTTAGCTCAGTATAGTTTTATTAAGCTCTGGGAAGAGGTACAGAAACTGTGAGAGTTTTAGTTGCCTGTGAGTACAGTGGAGTCGTAAGGGATGCCTTTGCTAAGCGAGGCCATGAAGCCTGGTCCTGCGATTTGCTGGACACTGAATCTAAAGGGTTGCATTATAAAGGTGATGTCACTATGTTATTAGAAGGATGGGCACCTGTTAGATTTACTGCGGAGTGCACGGAAGGGGAGGAGGAATGTTGTAATATATCAGGGGAAGACTATGGCGAATGTAGTTGTATTGGCCCCACTCAAGAAGGTATAGAATATCTTGAAAACGAATATGGTTTATTTGGTAGACCTGTTAATAACCCTCAATGGGATTTAATGATAGCTCACCCACCTTGTACCTATCTAAGTGTATCTGGAATGCACTGGACAACCAGGGGGTTAAGAGACCCCTTCCTTAGCGAGGAAGCTCTTAATTTTGTAAAATTGCTAATGGGTGCTCCTATTAATAAAATTGCTATTGAGAATCCTGTGAGTATAATTTCAAGTAAGATAAGAAAACCAGACCAAGTTATACAACCTTACCAATTTGGAGAGGACGCTAGTAAAAAGACTTGCCTATGGTTAAAAAACTTACCTCTACTTCGACCAACAGAGTTAATCTCCCCTAGGCTAGTGAATGGAAAAAATAGATGGTCTAATCAAGGCGATGGAGGGCAGAGTAAGCTCGGACCTAGTAAAGATCGGGCAAAAGAACGCAGCAAGACCTATCAAGGGATTGCAGACGCAATGGCTAATCAATGGGGAGTAATATGAGTAAACCACCTTTTACTATGAGTAAGTATCTTAATGAATTGGATTTACAGAGAGATGCTAGGCAGTATTATCAAGATAAGTATGAACAATTGCATAAGTTATATAAAGAGCTTACGGATAATATTCATATCCAACTAGGGGAAGACTTTATTCATTACTTCGCTGATGAAGAGTTAATGAATAAGTTTGATAAAGTATTTGAAGATATTTAGACGTTAAAAAACCCCTCTTGGATTTCTCCAAGAGGGGTTTAAACTAAATATCTAAGTCTAGTATATCAATGTTGAAGACTTCTGTATTACTTCTTGTTGCTTACTTCATAGATAACCTCACTGTAGTCATAGATTATTCCATGCACTGCAATAGCTTTATCTATAAATTCTCTTGTTGTTAATTTTTCTGGTATATTCCCTCTATATAGGTTAAATAAAATGACCTAGTCTTGATATAGCAAGACAGGGGAGTTACCCTTTTCGGTCATTACAACTTTAAATATTAAGCTACAGTAGCATCGGAAGCAACAGTCTTCCAAGCACCATTGATAAAGATACCAAACCAAATATCTCCATCTGTATTGAAAGTAATAGTTGTGCCTGAACTAAAGCTTGCTGGAGTAATTACAGCATTACCAGATCCTTTTGCAGTCATAGCTATTGTGCGTCTTGTAAATTCAGACTCATTAGCAAGGATGTAGTGTTGATCATTTGAATCAGAAATTGCTAGTTCAATATTTTCAGTTGCTGAACTAAGAGTTACTTTAGCTTGTCCACCTGTCAAAGTTGCTCCAGACGCGGTATCAGCAGACGCAGCCAAAGTATAACTGTTGCCTGTGCTAGTATAGGTATCATAAACGATAGTTAGAATAGTACCACCTGAGTTCGCATAAGTAGCAACAGACAAGCTCGCATTAGCAGAGCCATTAGTCTGAGTAGCAACTTCGTCTAAGGTCAAGGTCAAAGAGGCTTTAATATTGAGAATGAAAGGATCTGCAACAGAACCGGCTGTGGTAAAATCAGAAGCGGATGCTGAGAATTTAATTACTTTACCATTAAGTGTAACGGTATCATTAGCAGTAGGATTATCCGCAAAAGTGATAGAGCCTCTAGCAAGTTCACCACCTTTAGTGTAAGTCTGAGGAGTACCTGTACGACCAGCAGCAATAGCAACGTCATTCTGTTCTGTAGCATATTTATTGATATAAGACATAGATTGTTTCCTTATTAAAGGTAATAAAAAAGACCCATGAGGGGGTCTTTAAGAGAGGGGAAAGGAGACTTACTTAGCTAAATAAGTAGAAGAAGTAGATATACCGCTTCTATCCCGATTATACCACAATATAGAATAGAAAGCAAGAATTATTTTATAAAATCAGATACCTAACTCCTCTCTAGCAATAATCCATTCCTTCACTAAGCCAGACCTTACAATATCTTCAGGGAGGAAGTTGATAACTTCAAAAGAACCTGTCTTAGCAGCTATCTTCAGCAAATCACTCATACCTTCTTCACCCTTTCTTAGATCAGACTGCCTTACATCCCCGCACATGATAATCTTACTGTTCTTACCTAAGCGTGTGACTACTGTATCTATTTCATGTAAGTTTGCGCTGGCAATTTCATCAAAAATTATTACACTATTATTTAAAGTAATTCCACGAATAAAGCTGGTTAGACAGAATTCAACATAACCTCCTTTCTTTAGGTTTTCGTAAGTGTTTGCGTAAGGAAATAGTTCTGAGCATAACCCAATATATGGGGCTTCATACACAGCTTGCTTATCCTCAAGCTCCCCAGGTAACGCTCCAATATCTTTAGTCGGTGTAGGACTTCTCACTATAATTACTTTATGATATTCGTTACCGTTGGTAAGGACTTCACGAAGAGATAGATATAAAGCAAGGAGGCTCTTCCCGGTTCCAGCAGAACCTGAAAGGATTAAGGATTTGTCTTGATTCCAAGCTTCAAATGTATCTGCTTGAGCTTGAGTAATAGGCTTGATGAGTTTAAGGTCTTTCTCTGTGAATTTCTTCTTGGCTCTGCCTGTTGAATAATCTTCAATGGCTTCTTCGTTAAGTTGAATAGTGATGGACTTAGATCTAGCGGCTTTTCTTGACATATAACCTCTTTATTTATATCAATTGGACTGAATGCTCTGCATTCTGAACTTGACCTTTACGGTTAAGATGTATAGTATACCACATTAGTTGGAATAAAGCAATAAATGTAGATAATAAAAAACCACGTAGTGAGTTTCATCCAAAGGACTAATTCAAGCGTGGTTGTCACCTAACGTTAGTCAGGCCAAAAACATCTAATAAGTAATTATAGTTTAGACTACTTTCGCTTACTTCTTGAGCATGAAAAGTTTTTCAATTCTAGGTGCGTTACAAATATCGGTGTGCATAGAAATTCTAGTAGGTAGCTGTAAGACGGGTATGAAGTCCTCGGGCGCTACATATTCACTAATCACGACAGTATTCGTCTTAGTCCACTCTCGCACAGTACTCCAAAATTCTTCGGAATCAAATTTACCCGTGTTTCCATAACCTGTTGTATTCGCATAGGGAGGGTCGCAATAAATTAAACAATCTGCTACATTAATATCTTTATACAGCAGATGTGAAAACCTCACATCAGTTAGCTTGGTAAATTTTTTCAACAGGCTATTTTTAGCCTGGTTTGCAAAATTGCTATGTTTATCTCTTGCAAACCCCCCAAACCACTTTCCACCGAAAGAACAACCAAAACCCACAAATGCGGTCATAGGATCGTTAGGATCCCGTGAATCTTTATATTGGTTGTATAACTCTTCAGATATTTCACTAGGCGGTATCCAACCAGCTTGGACAGCCTTATGTAAGGTTATGAGTGCCTTATTGGCGTCAGAAGCATACCTAACCCCGGACATACCTTGAGTAATCCAACAAGCTCCACAGAACGGCTCTATGAACGGTTGATTAGACTTTCTTATAGCTTCTAGGAAAACGCAGATCTGTTTATAAGTCTTCGACTTGCTGCCTAAATATCGCATTATGTAGAGAACCCTTTAATGTTTATTATATCCATAATTATTTCTAAACCCCCAGCCTCAACGTAACAACATCCTTTCCGGAGTTAGGGTCCAATTCAATAGCAATCCTAACTGCTTCTTCTGCCGTAGCTCCTGCCATCATAGCTCCTATTGCAAAATAAGAACCTGAACCGAACGCAGATGTCTTTCCAGAGTAAATAGGTTTATAGTAAGTATCATACTTCCAGACGCCTTCGTTATCTACTACAAATAATGTAGAATCCCTGTCGTCAGAGCTAATGTAATCCTCCCTAATACAAGAGTACTCTACCCAATCCATAAACCAATGTACTTCAGAGAAAGTTCCAGAGCCTCCTACTATAACAGTTTGACCATCACTGATACGCTTCAACTTCTTAGTCTTTACTGCGTTTACTTGATCTATGAAATAACCTACTTGCATAGAATCTGAAGCTACTACCCCATCTTTAATTGCTATTGTTGTCATAGTGTTTCTCTACCTTTCAATTCTTTTGAAAACACTTCCCTGATTTCCGAAGAGATATGTTGTTGAGTCTTAAGAACAGCTTCAATATGTGAAGTTGTCATATCTTTCAGTTTAATATGGTGAAGAGGCTCGTCACCGTTCTTACCGTAGCTGCCCCAGCTAAATCCTTCTCTAATATCTTCCCAAGGGCTGTCTGTATATACACTAATGTCTTCTACAAGCATTTCAGCAATACCTACCCTGCGGAGGTAATCCACCCCTCCATCTACACAAAGACCTGCATAACATTTAAAATCATGTCTATGATGGGATTCAATAATTGTTCCGTCTGAGAAACGGACTGCGTTTCTAAGGATCTTACTCATCTTTTATTACTCTCCTATTATTTACAGCTATTTCTCTATTCCGTCTAATTTGATCAGCAGAAGCTAATATTGATAGACAATGGTCGCAGATGCTATAATATAAACCTCCTAAGTCGTTTTGGTCAAAATATTCTGTGAGACGACCTTCCTCGCAGATTGGGCAGAGTTCTTTCATAAGGGTAATCCTGTTAATATTAGAGTCTACATCTTATCACACTTCTTTACTTTTCACAATATACTTGCCATTATTATTAGCTTGTGATAAGATTAGCGGGTAAATTAAATATTAAATAGGGATTGCACAATGAGTAAAAGAGTATACATCAGCACCAACAACATAGATTGGACGGAAATAAATGCTGAAAACTCATTACTTGGTTCTGACCAGGAGTGGGTTAATAATGAACAAGAACTACTTGACACAAGTATGGAAGACTACAACTTAATTAGTTGTCTAGTTGTAGATTTATATTATTGTGTAAAACACCCTTCAGAGTATTTAGAAAGATTTACGCCTACTGCTTACACTCGAAGAGCTTGGATACCACAAACGTTAGGAGATTGTATATGGATACTTTACAAATTCAACTCTGAAGAAGATAAGCTAAAATGGGAAAATAGTTTAGAGGGGATTGTTAAAACTTGGTTGAATAGAAAAATAATCCCGTATGCTTTGGAATTTGGCTGGGAGATTAGAGACCACAACGGGTTTATTATATGATCCAAACAAAACACGAGTGTCTTCTACAAGCAAAAGGCTTAATCATTCACGGGGTGAATTCCCAAGGCGTGATGGCCAGCGGTGTAGCTAAGCAGATCAGGGAGACTTATCCAGAAGCTTACAACGCTTACATGCAAGGTATTGAAGAACATGGCAAGGGTGTGACAGGTTACTGCACTTATTATAGACATAGCAGAGATACTGTAATTGTCAACGCTGTTACTCAGAAATATTACGGAAGAGATCCTTCTGTTGTATATGTAAGTTATGATGCTGTGAGAAGCTGCTTTAAAGAGATTAATAAAATTATATTAGCGTTTCCTGATATAACAGACCTTAATTTCCCCGCTATAGGTGCAGGGCTTGGCCGAGGAAATTGGGATACTATCTCTAAAATCATTGACGAAGAGCTTGATGATAAATATAATAAGATTTTGTGGTTAATTAAATAGGAAACTGAATGGAAAGCTTTTTAGATAGGTTCAAAAGATGCCGGGGCGCCACTCCTTCCCCTATCCATTTAGGTGTTGGCAGAGATAATAATTTCTACTGGATATATTATGCAGGTATGGGATCATACTCGTACCACAAAGTTTCTAAAGAAACATCTCTTGAGATTAAAGACTTAATGAGGTATGATAGGCTAGACATATCGGATGAATATATCTTTGTTGATGTTTATGCTGCGGACTTAGATAGAATGATAAGAATTAAGTTTAATAGGCTAGTATTAAATGATTTATGATATTCGTGGAAATAATGAAGAGGAAGTTGCGGAGATTAAATTTGATGAGTGGAATGATCATCTCGTGAAAGATCAGCATTGTTTAAGGTTAAATAGTATTTCGATCTCACATTGGGAAGATTTTGATAACTTCATCATCACCTGTTACAAAGCTAAAGAACTATGGGGACCAAAGTAATGAGAAGTTCTAAGGGTAAGCCATTAGCTGCTGTATGGAAACACCCTGATTTAAAACTAAAAGTTGCAGCCTATTCCAGAGAGGATATAGCTACGGTATTTTCAAAGCATTATAATTGCTCATCTGATCTATATGCTATTAACTTATGGACAAGAATCTACGGGTTGTGGTCTGAAACAGAAAGAGTTATAGAATGATTAAAGAAGACGGTATTTGGACAATTGGAGTCTACCCTGATACAGATAGACCTGAAAACCTGAATGTATACATCAACAGTGATGATTTCACTCATGATGTAATGCTATGTGTAAATGGGGATTTTGAAAGTCTTGAACAAAAGAAAGCTTATGCTGAAGAGATTGCAAAACGTCTTAATTACTATAATTTAGAAATCGTCGAATCTCTTGCACTGAACGCTTTGCGTTCTGACTTGACCTTTACGGTCAAATGGCCTGAGACAGAAGATAGAATAGATATTATTGGGAGTAATGGGGGTACTGGCTTGCATTACGGAGAATCTACATGAACTTCACCCCTGAGGAAGACTATAAAGGATTGCTTATACAAGCAAGAGCTTTGCAATCTCTTGTGAACAGCTACGAGAAAAGAATAGCTAATTACGCAGAAAAAGACTACACTCTATCAGAAGAGAGGATCAAGAATCTGACAGAGCAATTAGAATCTGAAAAAGAAATGAATGCTAATTTAACAGAAGAACTAAATAGATATGAAGGAGTAGCTGCATGGTTAAGCTAAAAGCAACACCTCTCACTGTCGCTGTGCATTATGAAAAAGATAATCCAGTTTTTGGAGAGTCTACTACTCATATCACCTTGGAAGATGAAGCGGGAGGAGCTTTTATTATCCTAAAGCAATGCCATGATCAAATTGAACCAGGGCAAGTTAGACTAGATATGGATGAGCTAGAGCTTATCTGTAAGATTGCAAGAAAGATGGTGAAGGCTTACCCAAAGGATGCCTAACATGAAATTATGTAAAGATTGCTTCTATATTACCAGTGGAGAATATCCTTTGTGTAAGAATCCTAAGACTGCTAGGATGTTTACTGACCCTATATCAGGCAAGGAGGGTATCCAACAACCCTTCTGTAGAGTTGAGAGGATGTTTGATATGGAACATATGTGCGGACCAGAGGCTAGGTATTTTACGCCTAATCAGCTTCGCTCTTTGAAGCTGGTAACTTCAAGATGAGGGGTGTGTAACTTGTTAAATACCTTCAAAGATGGTAGTATAACACTACTTTCTAATTCCAACGAAGAAAGGATTATAAGGCAAGCTATGCTTAATGAGGTAGCCTCTGAATATGGCTACGTAGATAATATGGCTTTATCTTATCATCTCGGTAAGGTAGTTACTACTTTCAAGTTTAAACCTACAGGACTTAAGGATTAAAAATGTACAACAATTTAAAACAAAAGATCGAAACTGCCCGCTTTAATAGGGATACCGAAACTCTACTATTTTATTCAACCTTCCTAGGGGATATAGAGAAGGCTAATAAAGGGGTAAACAATAAGTCATCTAATGATGAGTTAGTAGTTACTGTAGGAGCACAATGGCGAAAGGCTATAGAAAGTAATACGGTAATTGCTGCCCAGAAACACTTACCCTTGTTGGAAGAGCGGATGAAGAAGGAGTTAAACCTTCTGGAGGGGATTCTACCAACTATGTTTACTACCGAACAGCTGGAAGCTATTATTTATGATTACTATATTACCCAACAAGGGGTTACGCTGGGAGAAATCATGAAATGGCTGAAGACTAATTATAGTGGTCGGTATGACGGTAAGATAGCATCACAGATTATTGGCAAACTGCTATAGATACAGTAACCTTTAATTTTCAGTCAGCTTTGCTTTTCAAAAGCTGGCGCTTTAGTGAGCTTTGCTTTCCGAACAGAGCCTAATTGCCAAAGGCAATACAGAGCCGAATGGCTCAAGGAGATTTAAAAATGTTTATTACCACCTACCAATTGCAGCAATTAAGAGCCTGTTCTGCTCAAGTGGATCTTTTTAGGGCTACCTTTGGAGAAAATGCTGAAGTCACCCTAGAAAATTGTTTGAAAGCTTCTCTAGTAGGTTTAGATCTCAGATGGGCCTCTTCTAGACTATTAAATAAAAAACAATCTGAAGCCTACGAAGAAGCTATAGCACCTCTTTTGAAAGCCTGCAAAGAAGCTGAAGTACCTTTTCGGAAAGCCTACGAAGAAGCTATAGCACCTCTTTTGAAAGCCTGCAAAGAAGCTGAAGTACCTTTTCGGAAAGCCTACGAAGCGGCTAGAGCATCTCTTTGGGAAGCCTACAAAGAAGCTGAAGTACCTCTTTGGGAAGCCTACGAAGCGGCTAGAGCACCTCTTTGGGAAGCCTTCAAAGAAGCTGAAGTACCTCTTTTGAAAGCCTACAAAGAAGCTGTAGCACCTCTTTGGGAAGCCTACAAAGAAGCTGAAGTACCTCTTTGGGAAGCCTACGAAGCGGCTAGAGCACCTCTTTTGAAAGCCCGCGAAGAAGCTATAGTACCTCTTTGGGAAGCCTACGAAGCGGCTAGAGCATCTCTTTTGAAAGCCCGCGAAGAAGCTATAGCACCTCTTTTGAAAGCCTGCAAAGAAGCTAAAGCATCATTATTTTTCAACGCTATTTCGAACTATTAACAATAAGTTGCCCCTGGTAATACAGAGCAAGATACAGAGCCTAATTGCCTTTGGCAACTGTGAATCTGACTGAAGCGTTATTGCAATAAGTATATGATAATTATTAAGAATTAAACAGGAAGGGGTGTATGAGATGCTAGATTTGCTATTTAGAACAAGACCTGTATGGATGAAGGGTCATGGGGTAATGCACAAGATGTTACCTAGAGCTAGAAGGCTAGGATTTAGATTATACTCTCATGTAGAGAGCTACCAGTCAGGGGTAGCCCCAGGTATACAGTATAGAAGTTGTTATTACGCTAAATATAGCTCCAAGTTTGCTGATAGTCATCCTATATACAAGAAAAGGATTAATAAATACGATAAGTGGGGAGATAGGTATAGAAATGTTTGATATAGTAAATCATAAGTGTAAGTGCCCAACCTGCAATAACGAGGTTACAGGCTTTCAGTCAGCTTCACAGTTGCCTATAGGCAATACAGAGCCTCCGGCTCAGAAGCTGGCGCTTCAGAGTAAGGATGGAGAAGGACTTCTTTCTACTTTACAAGTAATAGAAGTGGATAATTTCTATAGCGAGTGCCCTAATTGTAGGACTTGGATAGAATTTGATAGGGTAAGCTGGGGTTTGTTCGAGATGAAGTATGGACCGCTGTTAGATATTGATAAGTATAGTAAGTTGGTTTATATTAGGAAGTGCTAATACTATTAATACCCCCTCTTATAGTAGAGGGGTGTCATACCTTTAATTAGGTTACAACCAAGGGTGTATTTTACAGTGGCAGTCTTTACAAATAGAGATAATGTTTCTTTGAACATTAATACCTCCATAACGCAAAGGAATGATGTGGTGTCTTTCTGTAGCTATACTTCCGCATACTTTACACGTCTCATGCTTACCTAGCTTCAGTTCCTCTAAGCTGGTAAATTCTAGCCTCCTATTATACAAATCCTTTCCTTTAAAATAACTAAACATTTTATTACTATAGTTTACTAACATTGTAATTTTATTTTTAGTAAATTCTAAAGTTTCATAATCCTTCCAAAAAGAAGTCAAAGCAACGCTCACAGCTTTAATCTCTTTCTCTGTCAATCTCTTATAGTTATTTTTCCTTTTCAATTCAAACCTTTATCTTATTGTTTGCACTTAGGCACAGCTTTACCATAAAAACTTTGGTAAGGTCTAAAAGGATATAAAGAACAATCTTTACAGACGCAGTTTCCTATACTCCATTTCCATCCTAAATCAGAATCCTCTCCATTACAGTTCCAGCATTTAGCGTCTATCGCCGTCTTGCGGGTTTGGTTACGTTCAAACTTCTCTTTAGGGTTTAATACTTCCATACCGTGTTCTTTTCTAGCTTCGTTAGCTTTTTGTAGAGATGCCATTCTTAGACCATCATTCATCTGTTTTCCTTCGTTAGTTTTGACGAGCATTGAGACCTATCTCATGCTTGCCTATATCTTACCATAGGTTTAGATATAAATCAAGAAAAGATTGTAGTTTTTAAGCAGTATTTTACTTTTTATATTTTTTAGAGACTACTACTTTAAGATTTAGGTTAAGATTAAAGGTAGGGGGTATGTATAAGACCACATGAAATAGTCTGGTATTTTTAAATTTCATTTTTATTGTAGTGCTTATGGGTGGGTGCCCACACTGGTCCGATACTTGCAGGGGGATCTAGGGGGGCCTCTTGGCATGTCTCTTGCTTGGTCCCCTCTTGGCATGTCTCTTGCTTGGTCCCCTCTTGGCATGTCTCTTGCTTGGTCCCCTCTTGGCATGTCTCTTGCTTGGTCCCCTCTTGGAGGCGGCAGTATTTAAAAATAGATGTAAAAAGATGTTGCAGCGTCCTCGTATTCATGACAGAATGAACTATATTAAATAATAGATAGATCAACAACAAGGAGTTGCCAACATGAAAAAGACTGTAAAAAATCCTAACCCCTGGGTAGTCGTGTATGCGGCTGGCACGGACGATGAAGACATCTGGAGTGACCACGCCACCTATGCGGACGCTACTAGTGAATGCAATCAACAGACCGGCCATGATGGCGAGGGTTGGGACATCATGAAACGCCTGGATAATGGCGTATTGACCACGGAATATTAAGGAGCCTCACCATGCGTCAATCTAGCTACACCGTCCATCTTTCCCTAGTCCCTATCAGGCCAACGCTCACACGTTGGGAACAATCGCCTAGCGCCATCAGTCACGGTGCGGAGGTGATAAGTCGTAGAGCTGACCTAGGAGCCGCTAACAAGGCCACTGGCCAGGTAGGTCGATTCCTAAAATCAGCCGCCATGCGCGCCATCAATAACCTCAACAAGATCAACAAAATCGTATGAACCGCTCAGACTTCAAGGCTCTGTTGCGCGCTAATGTGAAAACAGGGCGGTGGGTTAGTGGTTGTTATGTTGTCGGTGGCGTCACGGTATCAGTTATGGCAATTGGGCTGTATATACACCGCCTGAAAATTGACGGTATCCCGTACTGGCAGGGCGCCACAAATAACAAAACTGAAAAGGCTTTTATGGCTGAGCTTGATGCAGGACTAAACTTCCTGATTGGAGATTCGAATCATGTTTAAACTCGCCGATAACTACCCCTTTATCGTGCTGCCCATCCTGTTTCTGCTGGCCGGGTGTGCTGACAGGGTGGCGAACCGTAAGGCCGATCTGGGGGCCGCCAACAAGGTCAAGGGCGGCGCTGGTAGGTTCTTGAAGTCGGCGGCGATGAAGGCTATCAATAACCTCAACAAACTTAGGAGTATTTAATCATGGATCGGCAGGCTTTTGTTAAAATGGTGGTGGAGAATGCTAAGACAGGTGAGTGGATCAACAGTTGGTATAGAGTGGGCGACACTATAGTAGGCGTGAAGGCATACGGAAAGTGGGTACAGCGTATGGAAGTAGCTGATAAGCCCTACTGGTCGGGGAGTTGCTCACACAAGACCCTTAAAGCTTTGCGCTCAGAGCTTGAAGAAGGGCTGGATTACCTTCTAGGAGAAGCTAATAATGTTTAAATTTGTTGACAATTACCCCTTTATCGTGCTGCCGATCCTGTTCCTCCTAGCCGGTTGCGCTGATAGTGTGGTGGACCTTATCTTTACTATTATTAACTGGAGTATATAGCCATGATTAATTACGGGGATCCTACGGATGGTTTTAAGCGGGCTATCCGCTCAAAATATAAACAGCTAATTCAGAGGGGAGTAGGCCCGCTATTTGCAGGCCACGCCGCTCTAGTGTGGGCGGGGGAAGAGATTAATAAACAGGGTGACATAATTACCCACGGGGTGGAATTCGCTGAAGATAGTTATGGGTCGCTGGGTAGTTGGGCCACGTCGGGCGTTGAATACCTAAATTTTGGTGATCCTTACTACAGTAATATCTGCTTCGATTTAAGATCACGCCGCTTTCGGTGGCTACCTGTTGCTGATATTATTGAGCGTGAATGTAAGCGCTTCAAAATTGAGGAGTATTAACATGACGCCTTCAGAATTAAAATATAATTATCAACGGAATAACCCCAGTGGCCATTGGTTCGATCGCCAGACCATGACCTTCTTCGGCGATACCATGCGCAATTTTGGAGTTAGGCTCAAGGGTAATTACTGGGAACTGTACAGAAAACACCCCGTAAAGTATGGGTTGAAGACTTCCCACTATTTTAGTGTGGATACTTTCGAAGAGGTTTCAGCATCACGTACGGAGGTGGCCCAATGAATATCGAAGAAGTAAAGGCGTGTTGGTTGGAAGTGTTTCCGAATGGCCATATAACAAGTAGGGTTATTCTTGGTAGCACCTCTTTCACAATGTATTTGCAAAAACCATGCCAGTGGGCGAATGGAATAAGTCGGAATGATTCTTTACACTACGCCGCCACTCTCTACAGAAGCGGTGAATGGCAAGAATCTATGAATTACTTGCTCGTGGCGTCTAGCGAAAAGTACAGCGCCTACGAATCGGTGAGTATACGCAAGCAAAATATAAAAGCCCTCTCTAAGGACAACCTGGTGAAGCGCTTCAAGAAGATTAGGCAGGTCGTGCTTGACAACCACTCTAATATCGTGCAGGAGGTGACGCTATGAATAAACAAGGAACGGGGTGTTTTGTCAGCCTTCAGGCGGCGCTAGTGTATTACGCACATTACGGATACGATAGCCTAGCGGTAGCGGATAAAATCGACAATGGTGAGATAGTGATCGGCGAACCTGAATTGAAGGAAGGGGAAAGTCTCTGGTTGAATAAGGCCGAAGGTCGATATTTTATCATGGCTAAGGGTTAAATGTTCCACGT
>Ga0208375_1003485_pt1 | contig 13331 bp, 11 predicted proteins | sample RifOxyD1_FD_184038 | JGI IMG/M metagenome (GOLD analysis project Ga0208375, IMG submission 184038) | Soil microbial communities from Rifle, Colorado - Rifle Oxygen_injection D1 (SPAdes) | ecosystem: Environmental > Terrestrial > Deep subsurface > Rock core/Sediment | place: Rifle, Colorado... | reverse complement strand
CAGATGAAAAAAAGTGGCTCATTGAAGGTTGGATGAAAAACCAGCCGACCATACCGATTATTGGAGGATCTGGTCTTTCTGGCCTAGGCAGGACGCAGATGCTCAAAGTTCAAAAATCCGGTCAACTGACTCTTTGCGGAGATCAGGAAAGCGACATGAGTGAAGGGCTTATAGCACCGAGAGTAATTATGGTTGCCAATATGATGGCCAATGAAGCTATCACCCAAATTTTAAAGGATCAAAAGTCATGATCACAGTTAATAATCGAGACCAACTGGAATGGTCCCCTAATATGACAGTGCGGGATGTTTTAAATCATATGGGGCACACCTATTCTCTCATCACTGTTACAGTTAACGATAAATTAGTAGAAGATGAAGATTACGATAGCTTTATAGTTCCTGATCATGCTTTGGTTAGTGTCTTTCACTTGGCGCACGGTGGATAATATAATTTTTACTCCATTTAAAATCAATCACCTTACTATTAACAATCGCATAGTACGTGCTGCTACCTATGAAGGTCGTGCTGATTTTACCCAAGTTCCACTACCCTCAATGCTAGGCCTTTATGAAGAACTCGCTAAAAATGAGGTCGGATTAATTATTACCGGTTCTAATGCCACCACAAAAACTGGCCGCACCTCTGCCCCTAGACAAGCATCGATTAACTCATCTGAGCAAATTCTCATGTGGCAAAAAATAACCCAAAGGGTGCATCTTTATCCATCAAAAATTTTTATGCAAATTTCCCACGCCGGAAGACAAACCTTAAAAAAAGTCACAAAGAGTAAGGTCTTTGCGCCTTCCAAAATTCCAAGTCCCCTGTTTAGACAAACGCCGATAGTCCTTAACAAATCTGAAATTAAAAATATCGTTTTAGAATATGCCAATGCTGCTTTTAACGCTAAAGAAGCTGGTTTTGATGGGGTCCAAATTCATGCCGCCCATGGATATTTAGTTCATCAATTTCTATCCCCCCATATCAATAAAAGAACTGATCAGTACGGTGGCAGTTATGTCAATCGGTTTAGATTTTTAAAAGAAATTTTAAGTGAAGTGAAAAATAGTTGCGGCACTTCTTTTCCGGTGATTATTAAACTTAGTTTAGGCGATGATCTAGGTTTTTCTTTAGAAGACACTAAAGAAAATATAAAGCTATTAAATGAATGTAGCACTATTGATGCCATAGAACTTTCTTATGGGACCATGGAGCAACCGTTCAATATTATCAGAGGTAAAACTCCCTGGGATTTTTGCTATGCTTTCTCTCCCCTTTTTTCGTCTTATCCTCCTATTTTTAAAAATTTTGTTTTCAATATAGTAAAAAATAAAATCAAAAAAAGCGCTATTTCATTTAGTTATAATTACAATTTAAATAATGCTAGAGAAATCTTAAATCTTTCCAGTAAACCCATACTTTTAACCGGAGGAATTCGTAAAGTCAGTGATATTAAGTCAATATTAGAAGAAGGATTTATGGCGGTTACTTTAAGCAGACCCTTTATAAGGGAACCTGATTTGGTAAAAAAAATCCACTATAAATTAACTGATGAATCCAAGTGTATAAATTGTAATCTATGCACTATCCACGGTGATTCACCAAAACCAGTCCATTGTTTTATCGTCGCTTAAAATACCTAAAACTGAGTGGGAGCATCAATAGCATCCGAGCAATTAGGGTTTTTGGGGTCCAGATAAGGGATTGACGGTGTTGCTGGTATTTGGCATTTGAAATTTATACAATCACCAAAGGTTGGTTTGTAATAACAACGGATCGCACAGGTTTGTCTACCATCAAAGATACCGGTTTTTACTTTGTAACAAGTCGCAATTTGATATTCCTGGCAAAACTCTCTAGCAATGCAACTCTCTCCCGCACTTTTTGAACATAAGACTTTAAGGTCTTGGGTATAGCTATGGGGAGCACATATCTTTTGATTGTTACAACATAAACTGGAGCATTCCAAATCACTTTGGCAATTAGCACCTATTTGCTGATTACCCTCATTGTTTAAATCACTCAAACAAGTTCCACCCACTAGAGATTTTTCAAAACATTGATTATTAAAACAGCACTCTCCAGTTCCACAATTTCCATCTATTTGACAGGAACGGCTGGTGGTAAATATATTTTGTTCCTCGATGAGCTGAATTTTTAAAGTTTTATTTTTTACCACCCTAATCTCTTTTTCATTTTCATCAAGGTAAAATACCTCAATATCCCCTGTTACATTACACTTATTAACCGTAGGACTAATGACTCTGGTACTACATCCGTCCATATACAAGCTTTCGCCGTTAAATGACATTTTTTTTCGCTCTTTTCGTTCAAAGGCAGAAGCACTTCCAATATATTCAATTTGATTTTGGAGGGTTAAGGTTTGGGCCCTTGGATAGAGATTGGCCACAAATCCAAACTCAGGGTTGGTTGACCCATCAATACTTTTTTGAAAAACTCCATATTTGCCAAAAACCGCATTACCAGATATTTGCCAAAAGTTCAAAGCAGTGGTTCTAAAAGGGCCACGCCAAGTGTAATCCTTACCGTCTAATCTTATCACGCTGCTCAGTGAATTATTAACCACCACTTTTCCCAGTGGTCCCATAGTCGTTTGCAAATCTAAAATATCAGCACTATCTGGCAAGCATCGATTTTTAACCACCTCTAGAGAATTTTGGTCATAGCCATTTTTTTCCACATCATACAAGGGATATTTTCGAAGGGTGGTTAAATTGGAACTATCATATAAACCACTATCAATTATGCTGGCATAAGAATAAAGACAACGTGCCTGTGCATAGTTGCATTTGGGTTTGGAAGCAGTTGGCACAAAAGTCGGATCATCTTCAGTTTTTAATCCTCGGCAATATAGATTTAGATCTTTTGAATTTTCTACAACGCTGTTGTTTTCACTATAATCTTTGTAATCATAGAGGTCATAGTGAACCCGGATGTCCCGAAAATTTTGTTGGTTAAAATCCAAGATAAGATGATCAACTTGAACATCTGGAGTAATCCCACTACCTTTGGCAATAAGTCCCTGCATAGTGACACTGCTTTGTTCGGTACCAAAGCGAAATCTAACATAAATAATTTTATCTTTTAGGGTAAATAGATTTAGGCCGGACAGATACAACCGACCATCAAAATTTTTCGGTAGCGAAATTTTAGTTTTATAGCTGCCATCGTTAGGATCTACAATCCCATTTAAAAGCACTTCTGGCGCCAAATTACTGGGAATTTCAGTGGGGGTTACAGTCGGAGTCAAATCAGTAGCATCTGGATTTTGAGCGTCAATACCTTTCTGAATGCCCTTGCTACTACCACTAGTTAATCTTTTGCCTGTAGTTTGATTTTCCATGCACCCAAAAAAAAGACTAAAAATAAACCACCAGATAATCATTTTCATAAGTCTTATTTTAAATCCATGATCAAATTCCAAACCCCAAATATAGCATTTTACCAATGTTTACATGTAGTTAGAACTTACCAGACAATAAAAATTAGCAATCATAACGACGCATTTTTGTGCCTATAAACAGGGTTTATTTTATCATTTTTTTTAGGCCCATACCCTTGACTCACACTAAATGACCACCATAGTTGTTTGTACAATTTTTTTATCAGGAGTTTTTCAAATGAGTGAAAGAAAAGGTTCGATTTCTGTCAAAACAGCTGACATTTTCCCTATAATCAAAAAATGGCTTTATTCCGAACATGATATTTTTTTAAGAGAGTTAGTTGCCAACGCTACCGATGCCATCACCAAAAGATCTACTTTGGCCCGCACTCAAAACATTGAGATTCCTGAAGGAAAAATTCTTATTGATATAGATAAAAAGAATGGAACCATAAAAATTCATGATAATGGCATTGGGATGACTGAAGAAGAAGTTGAAAAGTATATTGCTCAGTTAGCATTTTCGGGTGCCGAAGAATTTGTCAAACAAATGAAAGGCGTCGAAGATGCCAATAAATTCGACATCATCGGAAAATTTGGTTTAGGATTTTATTCCTCTTTCATGGTGGCCCAAAAAGTAGAAATTGATTCACTCAGCGCTTCTGAAAATGCCACTGCCACAAAATGGGTCTGCGACGGTGATACTGAATACGTGTTTGCTCCCTCAGATCGTCAGTCCATTGGAACCACCATCACATTGCACGTGAACGACGACGGAAAAGAGTATCTAGACGATTACAAAGTTAACTCATCTCTTCGCAAATTTTGTGATTTTATGCCTTATCCAATCACAGTTTATGACCTTGAAAAAATAGAAAAAGAAAAAAAAGACAATACCAAGAAGAAGGAAGAAGAAAAATATTCTTACTACGAAAAAGGTACCATCATCAACGAAACCACCCCGCTTTGGAAAAAAAATACCAATGACTTAAAAGATGAAGATTATCTCGATTTTTTCAAAAAGCTATATCCAATGGAAAAAGAACCTCTCTTTTGGATACACCTAAAAGTTGATCATCCTTTTACGCTGGAAGGAATTCTTTATTTCCCTAAATTAAATCTTAATAAACCATTTAATGAATCCAATATTAAACTTTACTGTAAACAAGTCTTTGTTTCTGATAATGTAAAAAACATTATCCCGGAATTCTTGTCGCTACTTAAGGGAGTTATTGACTCTCCTGATATTCCTCTTAATGTTTCCAGATCATCGTTGCAAGGCGATCCTAATATCAAAAAAATTTCCAACTATGTTATTAAAAAAGTTGCAGAATCACTTAAGAAATTATTTAAAAATGACCGTCCCAAATATGAAAAGATCTGGGAAGATATTGGTATATTTGTCAAATATGGTTGTATTTCCGATTCTAAATTTGACGAGCTCCTACGAGAAATGGTGATTTTTAAAACTTTTGATAATAAATATCTTACGATTAACGAATACATTGAAAGTATCCCCGAAAAATACAAGGAAAAATTAAAAGAAAAAATTCTATATGCTATTAAAGACAAATGCGACAACAGTTTAAGGGCCCAATTATGGGATGAGCAAATTAATAGTGTTTTAACTGACGAACATATTGATCCACATTTTATGCAACACGCAGAAATGAAATCCCTTAAAGATCAAAAAATCCATTTTTGTTCGGTGGACTCGGAAATTGAAAATATTTTAACCGCAGAATCCAACGGCCCTGAAGATTTAAAAATAAAAGATCTTTTTATTGATATTTTGGCACCCAAAAAAGAAACTTCTACTGAAAAAGTCGATGCCGCTAACATGCCCGTGGAAGAAATTAGCAATGCCCTGAATATTGAAATTGTAAAACTCAAAAACAATCAATCTCCGGCATTTTTTAAGATTGATGAACAAATGAAAAGATATCGCAACATGATTCAGGCCATGGGACAAAACGACAATGTTTTCCCAGTGAAAAAAACCTTAGTGATCAATCCCAACAACCCACTGGTAAAAAATACACTAAAAATATGGGAAAATGGAAACAATAAAAACCTAGTAGAAAAACTATGTCACCATGTGGAAGACCTGGCATCTATTTCATCAGAAGGCCTCAAAGATAGCGAGAAAGAGGGCTTTGTAAAAAGGTCGCAAGAACTTATCTCTGAGCTTTCCAATCATTTAATTTAAATATCGGGCCAAAGGGCCCGATAAATATTTTTATACTTTTTAATCTATTTATACTAATTAATTATATTGAATGGCCTGTTCATCAATGCGTTTACGATTAAACTTCAAAATCTTGTCGTCTAAAAACTCGTCCTCATTTTTAATAATATCCAGTACATTATTATTAATAATTTCTTTCCCCAAGGTATGAGAACGCTTTTTATAAAGAACTTGCACTTCTTCTTTTTCCTCTTGCTCTTTACATTTTATGCAAAGATTGGCAGTCGGACGAGCAATCAAACGCTTTGCCTCTATTTCTTCACCACACTCAAGGCATGTACCAAACTCACCTTCGTCAATTTTTTGCAAAGCTTCGTTTATTCTATTAATAAAAAGTTCTTTTCTTTTTCTCAATTTAATGGCCAGAGTATTGTCTCTTTCAAATATAAGTAGATCTACTTCATCTCCTTTTGAACTGTTTAAATCTTCTTGAATTCCCTCGAGATTGTACTTTTCAAGCATGAGATTAAAAAGATTTTTAAATTTCATAATTTTCTCTTTTTGCATGTCCAACTCCTTTTGCTGTTACCTCCGGTTCATCCATTTTCCGAAGTTCAAGGAAATCATTTCCATCTTAGATTTTTTTTCCTTTAGTAAAACGCCTTAAGGCCTTCATTGGCCTTATTCGTTTTAGATAAATACATTGATGCGAAAGCAGTGCCATAATTAATTTGTCAATTTTCACAAATTTAGACATATATCAAGATTTCGAGGGCCAAATTGGCATTACCGCCTTGAGCCATAAAGGCTTCTTTTTAACTGCCTCACAACAATGGGGATGACATTTACCCATAAGTTCGAAATCATTGTTCTTTACTCTAACAAATTTAATGTGTTATGTTAGGCAGATCTTAACCTCTGAATAAATAAAGATTATTTTTAATATCATCCCCATTCTGGTCATGCAGTTAACAAGAAATTAATACACTGTGCCTTAATTATTATCCATCGCATTACAATGATATGTTATAAACCAAAAACATATCCCGAGGTATCAATGCGTATTGGTTATAAATTTATCCTAACTGTAATTTTTATCTTTCCCTGTATGGGCAGCGAGGAATTTAGTCAGATCGTAAATTCAGAAAAATCAGACCTTCTGCTAACTTCAATTGATAACCAAACAATAAGCTGTGTACGCTTAAATTATAATTCTAATGATGATAAAAAGACGGCAAAAGTTATCAAATACATAAATGATAAAGGTGAATTTTTTTTATCAGAAGATCAAAATGTTGAAGACAGCCTTGAACGCATAAATCAAAAATTAAAAAAAGATGAACGTATTTTTAAATTACAAACCGGATTTACGATGGGGGCATCTTCCTTAATTGTTTATCTTCAAAGAAAACATTTATTAACTGTAATAAAAGCAGCTTTGTCTATGGCAGGTAAATCAGGAACATTGATCTCAAATAGGATTATAAGTGGTTCAGTTGCGGGAGTCTCTTTAACTGCACTAAGTGCTTTTACCTTAACTTATTTTTATAAATCAGAACTCTCTGACGGTACTTTACTCACTCATTATATGAACAACCTTGATATTTTTTTTAATCTTCCCAAAGATACACAAATTGATTTTATTATTAACTGCCATGCATTTGACCAAAGAAAAGCACGATGTGTGCAATTTGAACAAACCATAATAGCTTTGGATCAATTTATGGAAGCTGCCATCACCGAAAACATTGAAAAAAATAATTACGATACATTAATGGAAGAAATAAATAAGGAATAGGTAGAGGATTGTATGAGAAAAAATGTTTGGTTATTGCTTTTATCATTAATATTAACATGTACTCTTCCAACTTTTGCGGAAGTTGTTTATGATGGTGATTATCAGGATTCTGCAATCAATGATCACCTTTATAACGTGTTTAACGATAAAGACCAATATTTTGAAAAAGTATATCTAGAAGATACTCCGATTAACAGAATATATGCCGTTAGATTACTGCTTAATAGTCCTGAATATTTTACTCAAGGAATTACTTATCTAAATCAAATTATTCGACGAGGTGGTTTCACACCTTCTGCTAAAAGAAACTTGGAAGACGCTGCTTCAATTATAAGAGAATATGATCTAGTGTCCGTAAAAAAATGGTTCAACATCATAACTGGTCAATCCAAAATCGTAGAAAAACGTGCCTTTATGGTTGCTCAGTATTTTTTAAACGAAGCAATTATGAACTCCAGGGTAAGGCTCAATATTTCAAGCGTAAATGAAAAAGTATTCTTAGATACTCTGTTTAGAAGTTATTTTTTCCCGCTAATGGGGAAAAATATTAAAATCAAATATCCCAAAAAAGAAGAATTTGCTTTTACTAAATGGCAAATAGTTGAATCAATATTAGTCGATACATTAATGCTTAACTCCTCTGATGTGGAAAAAATCAAAATCATACGGGGGGAAAGTGATTTTTTCAAAAGATTTAAAAATTATATTTTAGAGGAATTAGGGACTGCTATTGACGAGGGCAATTATGAAGCTGTCGTAGAAAAAGGACTTATAGATCTTGGAATCAAAACTGAAACCGCGGTGGCGGATCCTGCTAATAAGGGATTGGTTACTGATATGATTGGTGCAGGTGTAATGACAGGAATTCCTTTGACTCCTGAACAAAAAAAGCAGCTCTATAAACTGATCTATTCACTCTATAAAGATTACGTAACCGCTGATAATATCCCCGTAGAAACCTACAATGACACCATTCGCTTGTCTCTTTTAATGCAGCTCATAGCTGATCCTGGAACCGTTGCGGTTGATCCACAACTGAGAACATTTGCTGAAAAAATTAAAGTAGAAATAATTCTTGGTACCGAGGAAAATGCATCTTTTGATGAACTTTACAACGCATTAAAAGGTTTATCTACTAAGGAAAAACTTGATTCTTGTGCTTCTATCAATGAATCCAATGAAGCAGAATTTGATCTTGAATGTTTATATAAACGCAGTCAAGATGGTGTTGGTATGAACCGCAAATCCATTAACAAAATTATTATTGGAATGCAGGAGCAACAAAACTCAAGTGATGGATCTATCGCTAAGCCAATAGTCAGACTTATCACAAGCGTCGGAGGAGAAGATTTACAGCGCTTAAGATTTTTTATAACTATTGCCAAACTTCATTTAGCAAAAAATGCAGGGCAACCAATTTTTGCTTCAATCCCGTCGATCCTATGGAATGTCATGATAAAATTACTAGACTCCAGTAGTATCAAACCGATAAAACATCTAGCTTTGACTGCCAAGAGTTTTGAGAACATTGTAATAAAAGGAGCTGTTGGACATTTGACCAAGGGTTTTGATAAAGCTGATAAACTAAGACGAGTCACTCACGAACTAGCTGATCGTTTTACGCTACCAACCAGAACTGCTTATTACGAAAAAATTTCAAATCCCATCAGAAAAAAGCTAAATTTAAAACCAAAATATCCCTCAAGTGCTTATCGTTCAAGGCTTGATAACATTTTTCATAAAATTGTTTATCTTGCCGCCTTTGCTGAAGCCGCTTCCTTTGTTAGCGATATGTATATCCTAGATAATATCAACGAAAAACGTGATTCTATTGCAAAACACGGTGGTAATTTAATTGCCCTTAAACTGTATCTCATCAACTTTTATGGCACCTGCCTAGCTTCTTGGGATATGCTGGCAGCTTCTGCCAAATGGGTGGGATTAGAAAACACACCCTATTCTAATGATATATTAGCTGGGGCCATTACTTATATGCTGGCGTGGGGAAATGGTACGAGTAATCCTACTAACCTAAAATTGAATGAAATTGAAAAAGCGTATCAAATTCCACTAAGCCCAATGACTCTAGAGATGGTGGAACAAAATATGTCTGATGATATTGATTTGGACAATATTTTTATGGAAGCCACTAACCAGACGGTTAATGGCATCGGTCGTATGATTGCTGCACTTTATTTCAGCCATAGGGCCGTAAATGAAAATACTGTCGATACCTTCTTCACTAGTTCCTTTGGAAAAAAGGTTGGGGTGTATGAAAATAACTTCAAAGAGTATATGATCTCCTACGGAAAGACCCTTAAAGCAGCCACCAAGAAATATCCACAAATTTCAGATCTAGAAGAAATTTCTGAGTAAATTACACAGGTAAGCTTTTCTCAAACTTCTATGATGTGGAAAAAAGCTTACCCAATTTACTATTTTTCACTTAATATTGATCTTATATTATAATCACTAGCGAGAAATTCATGGACATGGAATTTGTAGATTCTCTGATAAATGAAATAGATGATCTTTTGCCACAATTAAAAAATCCCGTTTTAGAACTTCAAAAAAAAGTTAACAACCCTAAATATTTTGCACAATTTGGCCAAATTATTGATCGTCTTTTTGGTACTTGTTCAATGCTCGATTTAAACGAATGTGCAGCCTACTTTGGCATGGTAAAAGATATCTGTTATAAATCTAGATTTTTAGATGAAGAAGAAGGCCAAAAGGCAGTCTTAGAACTGATGAAAAAATGTATTTGCATTCTTGGAAGTTTCAAGGAATCCATATCCTGCGAAGAAAAAATACCAGCCTTATTGGAAGAAGTGGCTTTGGAAATCAAAAATGCCTGTCAAATCAAAACAGATTATCTCCATGCTATAAGACATGGGAGCGTTTCAATTGATCCAAATGAAGATATCATCGTCATCTTTGAAAAATTTAAAAAGATGAGTGATCTGGTAATGCAGTCAGAACATCTCATGACCCCGACTCCTTTATTTGCTAGTTCCTTACTTAGCTTTCAAAAAAAACTAGAAAATCCTAATTACAAAATTACCTCTGTACTCATTGATGCCTCCCTTGATAAAGAAATCTGGCTACCTCTTTTAGAAGTTGTGCGAACTTTTCGCCGGCTCACCAGAATCATTCAAAATCTTAGATTTTCAAAAAATTGGTGTCACCAATGTATTTAAATACCCTTCTACCTTTGAGATTCTTCAACAATATGCTGGAAGTATCCTCAAAGGAGAAATTAATTTTGCTACGGATGATTCCACTTACCAAAAAGAACCTTTGACTGACAAAGATGATCAACCAATTGAGATGTTTGATTTCATTGAAATGCGAGCATCCAATATCCATTTATGTGTAAAAAATCCATTTGATATTTATGTAAAAGTTGGCAATAAAATGCTCAAATTTTCCCTGCAAAATGAAAAAATGACAGATGAGCAGATTCAAAATCACAAAAATAAAAATATCAAAACATATTATGTCAAAAGAATGGATTACGAAAAATATTTAAATATTTGTAAACAGGAAGTGGCCCGTATTATCAGCGATAAATCAATTGATTTGGGCAGTAAAATATCTAAAACTGCTAGTTTTGGGGCCGAAACTTATTCATATATCAAACATTGTGGTATTGATAAAAAAACAATTAATGAAGCCAATAGTTTTGTGGAAAATGTATCCAATAGCCTAAATGGCATATTAAAAGATAATAAAAATTTAAAAAACCCGGAATTTATCAAATCATTTATGAATGACCTGGCCGGGCAAGAACATGCGGTATCGGTCGCTATGATCACTGGACTTTTCCTAGAATCTTTGGAAGCCGAAGGAAGCATTCGAGACCAGATCATTCTTTCAGCATTTTTACATGATATAGGACTTCATGATGCCAACGATAATGTCAAATCGGAAAACGAAGAAGAAATGAATGATGAAGAGAAAGAAATATTTTATAATCACCCCATGAAAGGAGCGGCATTACTAAAAGATTTAGGATTAAAGAATGTTCTACTGGAAGCTATCGAGCGTCATCACATGCGGCTAGATGGTAGAGGATTTCCGCGTTGGGAAAAAGGTAGCGTTAATAAAGTTAATCACATTGCCGAAGTTATTGGACTGGCTGAAGAACTTAGTCACTGGATCAATAAAGCAAGTGGTGATAAAACCATCAATCCGCTTAGCAAGGTGAAAAAAGAATATTTCTCCGAAAAAATTCAAAAGGCATTTATAAAGATATTTCTTTAAACATATTCCTCATTTTTATTGGGATCAAGTATTAGTTGACCGTTTTCTACTTTTTTTCTGACCACTTCCATAATTTTTGCTTTGGCTGCCTCTACTTGGCTGATTGGCACTAACTTTTTATTGATAATATCCTCTAAATCCTTCTTCATTCCGGTAGAAACATTTTTATAAAAATGGTTTTTTAAATCATCACTAGAGGTTTTTAATGCCAAAGCCAAATCATTCAAATTAATTTCTTTTAAAAATTCTCCGATCATTTTGCTCGTCATAAACTGCAGATCTTCAAAGACCACCAGATTTTCTTTTAATAAGTTGGCCATTTGAGGATCTTTTTTTTCAATATTTTTAAATAGTACATCTCTTTCCCCAGTCGTTAGCTTTTGAAGTATTTTAACGGCTTCTCTAATTCCACCAAATTTATTCCCTTTAAACATATCTTCGCCTCTCTTGATGCCATTATATCAACGCTTTTTTTTAAAAAGTAGAGGAAAAACTGATCATTTTAATTTTTCACTAAATTACGGTAGAATTATCCTATGAAACAAATTCTTTTAGCCTGGATTTTTCTATTATCATTTAATATTTTTCCAAACGAACAAATCGTCAACCCACTCCTTTACTGTTTAGGTGATGAAGAAGAATATCTACACAAAAATAAAACTATTGGGGCTGTCTATAAAATCAATAAAATTTTCATCGAAGAATTTAGTTTATTTAATCAAATATATCTAAAGAGCCATTATCTTCAAGAAATTTGTTTTTCCACATCTGCCTACTCTCCCTCCATCAATTTATTAAAACACCTTCTCCTTTTTGGAGATGAAATTTTTCACATCCGGACATCCACTGTGCTACTTCACACCATCAGTTTGCGTTCTTCTATTCAAGGGCTGGTGGCCAAAGCACCTAATATCTTTTTAATTTGGATCAGCGAAATTCAATCCAGCGCCCCTTCACATGATTGTCTTGACAAATATATTCCGCATCTTGCCGATTTAAAATTCAAGGTAAAATATTTAGAAGAGGAAACTGATGCTGGAATCAGCGTATTTTTTAAGGATACAAATACCATTGAATCCATTTTTAGCCATTTAAATAAACTGGACAATATCTTCGAAAAATGCAAAAAAGATTTTCAAAAGAGAGAAATCGATATTATTAAAGGAAAAGTTTTTTAGATAATCTCTGATTTTCTAAGAGTTAAAACTTCATAGCCATTACTGGTTACTAAAACTGTATGCTCAAATTGGGCAGAAGGCAGCCGGTCTTTGGTTACCACCGTCCAATTATCCTTAAGCACTTCACAATATCTTTCTCCTAAATTTATCATAGGTTCTACGGTAAAAGTCATTCCCTCTTTTAAAAGTGTACCTTTGTTTGGTTCACCATAATGAAGAATTTGAGGATCTTCATGAAAACTTCTGCCGATGCCATGCCCACAGTACTCCTCTACTACACTATAACCATGCTCCAATGCATAAGTTTCTATGGTATGACCAATATCACCGGTTTTTTTTCCAGGCTTAATTACTTTAATCCCTCGAAGCATACATTCATAAGTCACTTCCACTAATTTTTTTAGTTTTAAATCTACTTCACCAACAAAAAAAGTAGCGCTGGTATCTCCATGAAAACCTTCCAAAAAAGTAGTCACATCCACGTTTATAATATCACCA
>Ga0208375_1003484_pt1 | contig 13332 bp, 15 predicted proteins | sample RifOxyD1_FD_184038 | JGI IMG/M metagenome (GOLD analysis project Ga0208375, IMG submission 184038) | Soil microbial communities from Rifle, Colorado - Rifle Oxygen_injection D1 (SPAdes) | ecosystem: Environmental > Terrestrial > Deep subsurface > Rock core/Sediment | place: Rifle, Colorado... | reverse complement strand
TATCTACCGCTTTTTTTAAGTGAATATGTTTGGCGATACAACAACCGAAAAGCCGATATCCGAAAACAAAGGGATAAATTACTTCAATTAATAACACAAATTTAGTGCTAGATAATGGATATTACCCTTTTTTACCTAATCCTGGGATATCTACACCACCGTCTGAAGCAAGGACATAAAAGTCGGTGAGTTTAGATATTTCAACCGCTTTCTTCTCTGCATTCTTCTTTAAAGTCTTTTGATTCTCATCAATTTTAATATTTAAATTTATGTCGGCTAAATAATGAATATTCAAGTTAGGGAATTTTCCTAACAAAGACACCATTTCAGTCGCTTTATATTTATTTTTAGTGCCTATTAAAATATCCATTAATTTTCACTGACAAGTTTGCTTATTTTATAAACCGTGTGACCCTTCCTCTTTCTTATTTCTTTCACTTTTATATTGTTCATGCTGCATATTTTCGGAATAAGACGGTTTAGTGCACTTACTACAACTATCCAATACTCACCATTAGGATTTAGAAGATTGTATGGATCCAGTATAAATTCTTTGGCAATTGCTTCATCCCCAATTTTTGCCGGAATATTGGAGACTATTAAATCAAATGTTTTATCTTTTAATTCCTCAACACCCAAACTACTTAGGGTAATTGCATTAGTGACATTATTTTTTACAATATTGTATTTAGTGTAACGAACAGCTAGAAGATCTTTATCAACCGTTGTAACTTCTGCCTCTGGGTTATTTTTAGCAAGAATTATTCCAAGAGTCCCATACCCACATCCAATATCTAAAATACTTTTCGGTTTATTAGGGATAATTGCGCGAATTAATATGTCGGTACCGTGATCAATGGCAAGGGTTGAAAATAGGGTTTCGGCAACATCAAATTTAAACTCTTCTTCCCCGAACAAGTAACTAATTTCTTTCTTAAAATACACATCCATGGATAGATTATAACAAATGAAGGTATTTGTTCAGAAGTTCTAGTTCCTCTTTGTAAACTTCCTGGCATAAATCATATTTCCAAGGACTATGGTCCTGACCTTTTAGAATTTTGGTTTGTTGCTCTTTTGCCTTTACCATATCTATAACTTTATTGCGTAGTTCTTGAGAAATGTATCGGTCTTTTTCTCCATATACTAAATGAATCCCTCCTTTGTAATCATTTAGGCATTTAAAAAAGTTTACTTCTCTGGCCTCCAACCAAAATCTTCCTTTATATTTTTGCCCGCCTTCTTCAAAAATCTCATCAGGTTTACCTTTAAAATCTCCTTCGTTAACTCCCGGAACCCAAAGAAGAATGCAGGGAACTTTACCTTTTAATTTAGAAGCTGCGATAACAGTTGCAGCCCCTCCCATACTCTGACCAAGTAGGGCTACTTTATATCCTTGATTTATGTATTTCTTGGCAAAATAGACAATTGTATTCACCCATTCGTTATATGAACTGTCTAGATAATCTCCTTCTGAATTTCCAGAATTGGCCTGATCAAATCTTAGAGTTGAATATCCGTTTTTATTTAGAATTCTTGCAAAATCTACAAAAGTTCTGGCAGGGCCAATAGAGGAACCCCTGAATCCATGACTCATAATTACCATCTTTTTCTGGTTAGGTTCCGGTTCTGCCAACGCGCAGAAGATATCCTTACCATTTACTTTTTCAAAATATACCTTTTCTGTAAACATATTTGTATTATACAAGATGATTGATTATCCCAATTGATTTAAGAGAAAATTTATTATTATTTTTAATAAGTGTGGTTATTGAACACTCCCTGATCAGTTTATCTAATTTTTCAGGGAAATCTTGTTTAAATTTTCTAAGTTCACTATCCGAAAATAAATTTCTCAATAAATCACAAATAACTCCGCCGTGAGTAATTATGGCAATATTGGAATCAGGAAGAGAAATTAATATTTCGGATATGACATTAAAAGCATCTTGTCCGGATTGTACGGATGAAATTCCAGCCTTAGGCTTAAACTCTCTATGAAGATTTGAATATTCCCATTCTTTCAAGAATTCTTCAAGGCTTTGGTTAGGGATTGAGCCCCAGTTCATTCTTTCTCTTAATCTATCATCAAATTTAATTTCTACTTTTAAAGTATTTTTAATTATCTCTGCTGTTTCCTTAGTTCTTTTGTACGTACTTGAATATATTTTAGAAATGTTTTTATCTTTTAAAAACTCAGCGGTTTTTCTTGCCTGTTCTTTTCCTAATTCAGTAAGTCCGGGGTCTCCCGCTTCACCCACTTTCTGTCCGTGTCTGATTAAATATAAAGTATTCATTTCGATTTGAGTTTAACATATATCTAAGATAATATTAGGTTTGAAAATGCTAATTTATTTTGTAAGACACGGGGAGTCCGAAGGAAATAAAAAAGGACTTCATCAGGGCCCGGAAGTTCCTCTCTCCGAAGAAGGAATTAAACAAGGTCAGGTTCTTGCCGAAAGACTTAAGAAACATAAAATCGACGTTATCTATTCAAGCTCAATGATTAGGGCAATACAAACCGCGGAAATAATCTCCGATCAGTTAAAAATTCCGGTTGAGTCCTGGGAAAACTTGAAAGAAATAAGAAATCCAAGTGAAATCTGGGGGAAATTGATTGAGGATGAAAGGATTTTGGAAATTAAAGAATTAGCCAGAAAGAAATTTCTTAAAGAAGATAGACGTTATTCAGATGAGGAAACATTTGAAGAACTAAATAAAAGAGCAAAAGGAGTACTTGAACACCTACTCCTGCATCACAAAGAGCAAAACGTATTGTGTATATCCCACGCAACCATGATAAAAATGATCGTCTGTAAAGCAATATTTGGGAAAAGTTTAACTCCGGAAATATTTTTACAATTAAGAGAGCATTTATGGCTCAAAAATACCGGAATTACTGTTTGTGAATATACAGATAAATGGGGATGGACCCTTGTCAACTGGAATGATACCCCTCATATTTAAATGGTTAATTCATTAGGTTTCTTAGGTCAAAAAGTAAATGTTGTTATTGATAGACCACTAGAATCAAAACATCCCCAACATGGTTTTACATACGAAGTTAATTACGGCTATATTCCGAATACAAAGTCTCCCGATGGGGAAGAGCAAGACGTATATGTTTTAGGAATAGACAAACCAATTGACAAAATAATAGGAGTTTGTATCGCGGTAATTCATCGAACACATGATAATGACGACAAATTAGTAGTTACTCCAAACGGTGAAGATTTTTCAGATGAAGAAATAGAAAAGTTAGTTGAATTTCAAGAAAAATATTTCAAGCATGTGATTTTAAGAAAATCTCTATAATTTTCGAAGATTCCATCGCAAATTGCACCTTCTGGTAGTAAAATACATACAAGATGAACAAAGATGAAACTAAACTAAAAATAAATGATCTTGTTCAAAAATACAAGCAAGTTATTGTAACCCGAGCCATATCTAAATACACTGAAGAAGAAACTAAAAAAGACTTCATACAACCGCTTTTCCACGCCTTAGGATGGGATACTACAGACAAAAATGAGGTAACAGCTGAAGAACATCAACAAACTGGTAGACCAGATTATGGGTTCTACCTAAATGGTAGATGCAAATTCTTTGTTGAGGCAAAGGCTTTAAAAACAAATTTACATAGTGAAGATTTTGCAAATCAAGCAGTGAGATATTCATGGAATAGGGGTGTTACTTGGGCAATTTTAACCGATTTTGAAAGCCTCAAGGTTTTCAATGCACAAGTAATTGATAAATCACTTTTTGATAAATTGTTTTTTGAAATTAAATATTCTGAATATATAGATAGGTTTGATCAACTTTGGCTTCTATCAAAAGAGAGTTTTGAAAAGAATTTATTAGACAGTGAAGCTGAAAAAATAGGTAAAAAACTACAAAGAGTATCTGTTAGCGAACTCTTATATATGGACTTGAATAAATGTAGAGAAATTCTAACAAAAGTGCTTGACCAATGTAATAAAGGATTAGACAGAGATCTATTAGACGAAGGTGTCCAAAAACTTTTAGATAGGCTGATTTTTCTTCGAGTTGCAGAAGATAGGGGCATTGAGGAACCAATCTTAAAAGAATTACTTCGTGAACACGAAGAAAAGGGAGGTCATAAATTTCAATCTATGATTAAAAAGTTTCGTGAACTAGATGAGATTTACAATTCCAATCTTTTTTCAGAACATCCTTTTGAAAAGTGGGAAGAATATGGGGACGCAACAGAAAATGTTATTAAGATTTTATATGGTAAACCAGGATATTACGAATATGATTTCAAAGTAATGCCAGCGGATGTTTTAGGTGGTGTATATGAAAATTATCTTGGTTATCGGTTAGAAAAATCTAGAAAAGGGTTATCAGTAAGTAAAGACGCTAAAAAAAGAAAAGAACATGGGATTTATTACACTCCGGATTTTATCGTTGATTACATAGTACAAAATACTCTAAAACCAGTTTTGGATAAATGCACCAGCATTGAGCAATTGAAAAAGATCAAGGTGTTGGATCCTGCTTGCGGTTCAGGTTCCTTTTTAATTAAAGCTCTTGAAATAATTCATGATAAGTATATCAAATTTGGAAATAGTGGAGGAACTTGGACAAAATTAGATATTCTTTTAAACAACATTTATGGAGTTGACCTTGACCCACAGGCGGTGGAAATTGCCCGTCTAAACCTTCTGATAAATGCCCTTGATACCAGAATGAAACTCCCAAGTCTTGCCGACAATATTAAAAATGGAAACTCACTAATTTCAGGAACCGATGAAGAATTGAAAAAATATTTTGGCAAAAACTTTAGAGATAAAAAACCTTTTAATTGGAAAGAAGAATTTCTGGAAGTTTTTAAGCAAGGAGGTTTTGATGTGATCATTGGGAATCCACCCTATATAAGAGTCCAAACATTAGATAAAGAAGATGTTAGATATTTTAACAATTGTTATAAATCAGCTGTTTCGAATTACGATATTTATTTACTTTTTATCGAAAAAGGTTATGAACTTCTAAATAGAAATGGATACTTTGGAATGATTTTGCCAAGTAAATTTTTACAGGCAGATTATGGCAAGGGTATAAGGGATTTACTTACCCAAAATAGAGCTGTCAGCAAGATTGTAGACTTTGGTGATTACCAAATTTTTGAAGATGCTACGACTTACACAAACATTTTATTTTTGCACAAAATACATAATGAAAAAGTTGAATACCTAAATGCAAATAAATATTTTAGTGTGTACCATGATTTCATAATAGACGAACAAAAAATAGAAAAAACAAAAATTGATTACGGGAATCTTGGAAAAGAGTATTGGGTATTTTCAAATTCTGATGAACAAAGCCTTTTGAAAAAGATAAAATCCAATAATCAAATTTTGAATGACATTACAATAAAAATATTTCAGGGATTAATAACTGGGTCCGACAAGGCATTTCTCTTAAGAAGAGTGAATGGTAAATATTTATCCGAAGCAACCGGTAAAGAATATCAATTTGAGGATGAAATATTACATCCTTTGCTAAAAGGGTCAAAACATATACGAAAATATTTTATAGCCGCTTCGGATAAATATATTTTGTTTCCATATAAACATGTCGATGGCAAAGCAATTCTGCTTACGCAGGAGGAACTAAAAGGGAAATATCCGACTATTTGGAACTATCTTAATGAAAACAAAGTCCTTTTGGAAAATAGAGAAAATGGCAAGTGGAAAACTGAAAAATGGTATTCATTTAGTAGGAATCAAAATATGAATGAAATGAATACCGCGAAGATTCTAACCCCTTCCATTTCAAATGAAAATGCTTTCACGATAGACCATAGGGGTGAGTTTTATTTTGTTGGAAGTGGTGGAGGTGGAGGTGGCGGGTACGGTATTTTACTTAGGGATAGTAACATTTCTCCTTATCTAGTTATCTCTCTCCTAAATAGTAGGTTGTTGAATTTTTATCTGAAACATATAAGTTCACAATTTCAAGGTGGATACTTCGCATATAGCAAGCAATATATAAAAAATTTACCAATAATTATTCCTACAAATCGAGATATATTTGTAAATTATTCTAAAAAAATGATTAATCTACATAAAGATTTAGATAAAGCAGCTAAAAATTCAGAGAAATGGAAACAACTAAGAAGTGAGATAGAAAAAACTGACAAGAAAATTGATGAAGAAGTTTATAAACTTTATGGACTTACAAAAAAAGAGATTGAGATTGTAGAAAATAATTGAAGATAAAATTTCTGAAGAATGGTAACTAGGCAAAAATTTAGTTTATCAAGGATCATGCCATACATAAGTTTATTTATCCTAGTCTTGGGTGTTTATTTAGTCTTTGATCTGTTGAGAGATGTAAATCCGTATACTATTTCATTTAAAGTTAATAAATTAGTAGGTATTACAATAATTCCCATAGGAATTATTTTGGAGTTAACTAAGACAAGAGATCGGTTATGGAATATTTGGAAAAATATTCCAATTTATATTCATCTTGTTGTAACGCTATTTTTTTCATCTATAATACTTAAGCTTTTACCTGTTGCTTGGCAAACCCTTTGGAATGAAGAACAAGAAAAGTAAATACGGAGGATTTATAAAAAAGATCATCAAAACTCGTAGCGATGCTCTAATTGTATATAGTATTATAATTGTCGCGGCGGCACTGGCTTCGATTGGTTCTTCTTATATTACTACCAAAATTAAATCTACAAGCGTTGTAACACCCCAACCTCAGATTGAAAAACCATCTGACTATCCAGATTATGATGCAATTAAGGGGAAAAATCCTGACCCCAACTTTAACGTGACTAAATTTACTGATGGTTGCCCTAAAAACGGATGCATACATGATAAACCCGCCTCGCAATTATTCGATGGAATTAAAAAGAACTATCATATAAATGGTAATATCCAAAGAGCTTATTTATATATTGAGGCTGCAGTAGATTATAATAGACCACTAAGCAACTATGATGATTTTTATATCTCAATTAAATATCAGGGTGGACATCTTATTACACCGGAGAATTTACTTCCAGTCCCTCCAAGTGACATATCCAGATATCTTTATGATATGAGATCAATTTCTTATTCATATAAAGGAAAATCTTACAAAAATGTAAATTTTTTAAATTTATTACAAAACGGGGTTGATTTTAATCTTCACACTGCTGTTTCATCCGACAGGCCAGGTCGTGTGTTAAAAGAAGTTTCAATTTATTATCAATGTGCCAATAATTCCGATTGTAACATTGAAGAGATCCCAACCAATAATTGATACATGATAAAACCAATTAAAATAACGCCAATAAATATCACAAAACATACTTATAGCGAGTGTAGACATTGTGGCTTCAACGTCGAAATTTACTGGGAAAATCGTTTAATAAACACTGATTCAGAGTCAGATATGGAAGATATTTTATTTGAGTCGTGTCCAAAATGTGGAAAAATATTGGGATCAAAGAATGATTTTATGATAATACTTAATGATAAAGTGGAAACGGCAATCGGTGTTTGTAGTTATTTATTAAATAATTCTTCAAACAACGGTGGTCTTATAAAGGAGTATAGAAATATATTTAACACATTTTTGAAAGATAAAAATAGCGATTTCTTAAAAGAAATAAACGGAATTTTTTATAGACCATCACCAGAGGGTTCGGTAACAGATTTTACGACTGTTACTAAGGTAAATTTCAATGGTAAATACATATCGCTTGATGATTTAATTGAGGACATTCAAAGGCTTATGCTTGGTGTTGAAAACGCATTAGACTAATTCGAAAAATGTATATTTTTTCAAAAATTCTTCATTCTCCTCCTTTACAAAAATATTTGCGGAGAGATGGAAATTTAGGGGGTGATTATGATGAGTTCTTATGATGCAAAAAAGCAATTTGAGGAAAATCTTAGATTATTTGGCGATTCCAGCACTCAGCCGGAAAAGTTTAATTTATATGCTGGACTTATGAATTTGGCAGATTCTTTAATAAATATAGAGTCGGAAATAGAGGTTATTAAAAGAGAGATTCGTAAGTAAAAGAAGTAGTATAATTGCCTCAAATGTATAAACTTTCACTGTTAGATTTTGCGTATATATAAAATATGACTTCATTCAAACAAATTGTGTATCAACCTTTTCATAAGTGTTAGAATGGAAAACATGACAAACACAATTAAATGTCCATATTGCCACAAAGAATTCGAACCTACTGATGCTTTAAAACATCAAATTGAAGAACAGGTTAGTGCGTCTTTGGAAGCTAAACATAAAATTGATTTGGAGGAAGTTAAAAGAAAAGCTGAAGAAGAAGCAACCGTCAGAGCTGGAAAAGATTTAGACTTTGAGAAACAAAGGAATAAAAAATTAATTGAACAAATTGATGAACTCTTAGGAGAAGTTAGAAAACTTAGAGAAAAAGATGAAGATCGCGAAATTGAGATGAAGAGGAAATTGATGGACGAAGAGGAAAAGATTAAAACCGAAGCAAGGCAAAAAGCAGAAGATGAACATAAACTCAAAGATTTGGAAAAGGATAAAAAAATGCAGGATGTCCTTAAGGCAAATGAAGAATTAAGAAAGAAAATAGAGCAAGGCTCTCAACAAACTCAAGGAGAAACATTAGAGTTGGAACTTGAATCAAAACTTAAGAGCGAGTTTCCGACAGATAAAATTCTCGAAGTCAAAAAAGGCCAAAGAGGAGCCGATGTTTCTCAGGAAGTTATTGATAAACTCGGAAGAAGTTGCGGAATAATTTTGTGGGAAAGCAAGAACGCTGAATGGACTAATGGCTGGATAGGTAAACTCAAAGAAGATCAAAGACAGGCAAAAGCTGATTTAGCGGTTTTGGTCTCTGTAAAACTACCAGAAGGAGTTGATAGCTTTGCTTATAGAGAAGGAGTTTGGATTGTAAGCTGGAAACATTTCATTCCCCTTTCCTGGTCATTGAGATTTAATTTAGTTAGTTTGTATCACGAACGTCAATCTAATGAAGGCAAGGATGAAAAAATGAAGGTCTTGTATCAATACTTGACAGGAACTGAGTTCAAAAACCGAGTTGAAGGAATTATTGATGCATTCACTAATTTGCAAGAAGAACTGGAAAAGGAGAAAAGATATTTTAATGTTAAGTGGGCAAGGCAAGAAAAAGAAATAAGAAAGGTTGTTGACCATACCCACGGAATGTATGGCGACCTACAAGCTGTTATTGGAAAAAGCTTACCGGAAATAAAAAGCTTGGAACTAGAAAGCGGTAAGGAATAAAAAATTGTAATATAAATTATGAATGTATAAAAGAAAAGATTTTAGAATTACTCAGAAACAACTCGAGCACGTATTGGGCAAGGAGTGGGAATTCTTCAAAACAAAAATTCTGACAAATTGCTTTTGTCACAAATGTGGTTTGCCGGGTAATTCAACAATCATAAATTACGAAATATTTGTTAACTATTTACACGACACTATTTTCAGGGGTTATTGTAAAAAGTGTGGTGGACCTCTTGCTAGATATACGGAAACAGGAGAAAATGAAGAAATTAGAAAAAGAATAGCCTCAATTGTATAAGCGTAGCTTGCTACTTCGTAGTAAAAAATTGTTCGTATTTCCGTTTGAGTATTTAATGTTATCAATAGGCATACTGGCGGATTGCGAACGAAACGAGCAAACGAAAGAGAGTTAAGCGAAGGCCGCGAAGCGGCCTGAGCTAACACAATGCGTTTTTGCGTCAATTCATTTCCCCTTTAACCACTTTTCTTGACGCAAATATTTTCCTTTGTATTTACTAGCAGTGTTTGGTAAAATAACTTCGAGCCAGTTGGTATATACGCACCATAGTGCGACCTGTCGGGTCGGCGCGAAGCGCCGACCATTGGTTTTGGGCTTCCCCACGGACTTTTTTAAACAAACTAAAACAAACAAAACAAATCAATTAGATAAATATATTGATAGTATTTGATGTATTGCTTCGGTTTATTTATGGGTATATAAATAATTAATGCCTAATAAATTCTTCCTCTACGCTAGAAAATCCACAGATGTTGAAGATAAACAAATAATGTCTATTGAGGCGCAACTTACTGAACTTAGGGAATTGGCCAAGAGAGAAAATCTTGAGGTTGTTGAAGAATTAATTGAAAAACAATCAGCTAAAGTTCCCGGAAGGCCAATATTTAATAGCATGATTGATAAAATTGAGAAGGGAGAGGCTAGCGGAATACTTGCTTGGCATCCGGATAGACTTGCAAGAAATAGTGTTGACGGAGGAAGAATTATTTACCTAATTGATACAGAAAAATTGTCTGCCCTCAAATTCAATACTTTTTGGTTTGAACCAACTCCACAAGGAAAATTCATGCTTTCAATTGCTTTTGGTCAATCCAAGTATTATGTCGATAGTTTAAGCGAAAATACCAAAAGAGGTCTTCGCCAAAAAGTAAGACGTGGAGAATATCCCAGTAAAGCTCCAATTAGTTATATTAATGATAGCCGTGTTAAATCAATTGTGGTTAATAAAAAAGAGGCAGTCATAATTAAAAAGGTCTTTGAGCTTTATTCAAGAGGAATATATACCCTAGTTGATATTTCAAACTTTTTGGCTCAGAAAGGGATTCTCACAAAAGGTAAATTAAATTTTCCAAAAGATAGAGTAAAAAGAATTTTAAAAAATCCTTTTTACTACGGAAACTTTAATTATAGTGGTGAATTATTTGAGGGCAGACACGAGCCAATAATATCAAAGAAACTTTTTGATCAGGTAGCCGAAGTTATGAAGAAAAGAGGAAGGCCTCAAATTAAACCCAAGGTTGAAAAACCCTTCTTAGGTCTTCTTCGTTGTGGTGAGTGCGGAATGGCAATTACCGGAGAAAATCAGACCAAGTACTACAAGGGTACAGATAGAGAAGTTACCTACTGTTACTATCACTGTACGAAGAAGAATAAATTTAAAAAGTGTTTTCAACCTTACATCAGAGAAGACGAAGTAGAAAGTCAGCTTTCCTCACTACTCACAAAAGTTTCTTTGAGGAAAGATTGGGCTAGCCAGATGCTAGAAAGATTAGGCAAAGAAGAATCTGATATATCCCAATCTTCAAACGATTTTGTTAAAACAAAAGAGACAGAACTAACTGAGATTAAAGTCAAACTTCAATTTGTCCTTGATTCATTTTTAGATCAAGTAATTGATAGAGAAAGTTATTTAACTAAAAAGGAAGAATTACTTTCTAAAAAGAAAGGTGTAGAAGAACTTATTTCCGGTTTTAACAAAAATCGTTTTTCTTGGCTCGAACCTATGAGGACTTGGATAAATGAGGCGAAAGATTGCGATAAAGTAGCAACAGACAGTGACAAACAAGCTAAAAGGGATCTCGCCTTAAAAATCTTCGGCTCGAACCTCTACTTAGAAAATAAAAAAGTCCGTGGGGAAGCCCAAAACCAATGGTCGGCGCTTCGCGCCGACCCGACAGGTCGCACTATGGTGCGGGGAAGAGGATTTGAACCTCCATGTCGTTAAGACACACGCTCCTTAGGCGTGCCTGTATACCGTTTCAGCATCCCCGCTTAACAAATTGTAAAAGTGCCAATCTACAAACTGGCACGAACTTATTTTACCAAACACAGCTAGCAAATACAAAGAAGAATGTTTGCGTCAAGAAAAGGGGTTAAAGGGGAAATGAATTGACGCAAAACCTTATTGTGTTAGCTCAGGCCGCTTCGCGGCCTTCGCTTACTCTCTTTCGTTTGCTCGCTTCGCTCGCAATCCGCCCAAAGGTAAAAGGGTTATTTATATGCTTGACGGGTCACCGTAGGGTACTCGGTAAACTCCGTTAATAGGCCGTATATACGGCCATATCACCGTATGACGGTGTGACGGCTAACCGTTACGGTACCGTCATGGAAAGCTTCTGTGAAACCCATTACCCACCCACCCTAAAACAAGGAAACGGCGACCCCGACTTCGCTCGCTTAGACCCCACTAGGGTGGGGTTTGCCCAAGTCCTTTTATGCTTTAGTTACTTAGTTCAGTTTCTTCCCCGCCTTGTACGAAAAGAAAGGCCTTCGGCCGTACAAGTCTCTTCTTAGGGGATACTTATTAAGAGAGCTCGCTTTCGTGGGGTGTTTCTTATCTCTGCCCCCGCCTTTTTTATTCTACCCTTAGATGTGTGTCCCTTGGCTCACCTCTCCTCGAAGACTCGTCGAGCGTTCGCGCCTAATTCGTTTGGCGCAGTGGCGTTATCCTTTAAAAAAAACAAAACTCTTTCTCGCCACTGCTTATTTAGCGGAAAAAGCTTTTAAGAAGTTAAGTAATAATTCGAATAGTTTTTTGACGCTTTTTCCTTTTTACCAAATACTATCCCTTGGGGCGGGGACAGAGGAAAGTTCTTTCGCCTAAACGGCGAAAGAACTAAAAAACAAATTCGGGGTGTTGCAGTTGGAAAAGCTAAGGTCTAAACTGAAAATTAGCTAAGTATAACTTCCATGGATCCAAACACTCAAAATCAAAACACGGGAAATGTTAATCAAACTCCGGTAAATACTATTGATACTAAAGATCCCCTCAGGAGCACAATTGCCAAAAATCAAACAAGAGACAGTTCCGGAAAGTTTGTGGGTAGGACAGATCCATTAAAAGTTCCTCCAATTACCGTAACAAGTGAAACAGGAAGGGTAAATACAACTAACCCACCCGATCTATTAAACGTAAAGATCACTAACCCCCTTGTCTACATCAAATACTGGTGGAAGAGGATAATGGCTAATGAAGGCGTTGATTTGAGACTCAGGGTTAAACCAATCACAGCAATATGTTTCGCAATCGTAGCCTTTTCGCTAGCTTTTGGCTTAGGCGGAGTGGTTTCCCCCTTTGCTTTCCCTTGGTTAAAGTTAAATAACATAACAATTGGACAAACTCCGACTCCAACCCCTGAAACAATATGGAAAGATACGGCTCTAAAGGGAACCCTAACCAAAACAAACACCGAACCGGTTAAATTCTACCTTGTAACAACCTCTACCGAAGCTGTTACCCTTGAAGTTCCTGTTGGTTTTAATCTAATTACTTTAGTGGGTAAAAGGATCCTTGCCGTAGGAACATACAACTCAAAAGACAAGGTACTGGAAGTAGAGGATATTCAGGATCTTGAAATCCTTCCGGCAATCCAAGTACCTATTCCCACATCAGCTCCAACTCCGACACCATCACCAAGTCCAACACCTACACCAACAGCCACTCTTGCTCCCGAGCCGTCTATTTCTCCTTCGCCTTCAGCAACTCCTTCCATTTAAAAACATATAAAACTATTGTTTCTTTTCACTAGTCCGTTTTTTAG
>Ga0208375_1003477_pt1 | contig 13361 bp, 10 predicted proteins | sample RifOxyD1_FD_184038 | JGI IMG/M metagenome (GOLD analysis project Ga0208375, IMG submission 184038) | Soil microbial communities from Rifle, Colorado - Rifle Oxygen_injection D1 (SPAdes) | ecosystem: Environmental > Terrestrial > Deep subsurface > Rock core/Sediment | place: Rifle, Colorado... | reverse complement strand
AGGGCAATTATCACTATGGAAGACAGGTTTAATTCAAACTTGAAGGGGAATTCAATTCCTGATTTTTTGGTTATCTCAAAAATAGCGGTGGATGTCAGGATTCTTTCCTGCTCATTGTCAAGATATTTTACTTTCACGGCATATACATAGATTCCTGCTTTTGCGTCTGAAGGTATTTTAATTTCTTTTATTTTCTGGAATTGTGTTTCAATGAATTCTTTTTCAGTCTCGCTCACGATTGCATTTCCATCCAGGTCCAGGATTGAATATTCAATATCGGCCTCAATCTCTTCAGTAACCCCCAGGTTGAACAGTATGACCTTGCTGCTTAATATTTTTCCCTGTTCGACAGTTTTATCTTCATTTAAAATTTCAACATCGACATCAAATAATCTGGCGCCGTTGCTTTCAACTTCAATGACAACAGGCAGTACAGACTTGAAATTATCGCTTTCTATTACCAGTTTGCTTACATAAACCCCCTCCTTTACATCAACAGCATAAGCCGTGAATTCCACATTCTTTTTTTCAGAGGCATCAATTTCCAGATCATACTTGTTTAGGCTGTCCTCAATGAACAGGAATTCTATTTCTGGCTCAAGGGTTAGTGTTAGCTTGATGCTTTTCTCTTCTTTATTTTCAATTATTAAGAAATCAGATTTTGTTTCATCCTGTCTCAGCTTGATTTTGATTGCATCTTTGTTTATTTTTATGTCATCAAATTCAGTTGTGCTACCACCACTTCCACCTCCCCCACCGCCAGTTCCCCCTCCTGGGCTTCCTCCTCCAGTTGGTGTTTCTACAGCAGAATATTCTGTGAATCCAGTTACATTAAAGCTTAAGGTTCCGCCAGTATAACCGTTTCTTGCGCATATTGATGAGGAGCAGTCACTGCCATCTTTCTGGATTTTTGGATTTGTGAATGTCAATCCGTATAATTCCAGAGTTGCCGCTTTGTTGAAGTTAGGAAGGTTGGAAGAATCAATAATTATTGAATTATCGCTTATTTCTATATAATTATCTATACTAAGATCAGAGCTTATGTTTATGTTTTCATTGAAGCTGATTTTGCCATATCCAGGAGAATGAATCTTTGCATTGGAGATGTTTGATTGCTGTGATTTATTCAAGGAATTAAAATTTGTTGTTGATCCAGCAAATTCACTGTGAGAGACGTTATACCCCCTGCTGCTGTTCACATTGAATGTGACAGATGCTGAATTGTTCAGGAAGCCAAGGGTGTCATTTGCAAACAGATAAATTGTATTGCTTCCTTCTGAGGATGTGAATGTTATGTTTCCTGTTATTGTTATGTTGTTTGTGTTGTTTAAATTGTACCATATCTTGTCTATTTCAGAGCCCCTGTCATATGCTGTGAAATTTAAATTTATGTCGTTGTAATTATATGTTGTGTTTAATGGCGAGGAGATAATGACATTCGGGGCTCCGCTGTCAATTATTATGGAAAGGCTTGTTCCTATGACCTGCACCGCCCTTATGTCAAATACAGACCTTGATGTTATTTCTCCGTCCTCAACTTTACCGATGAAATTAAGAAGAACAAATAAAGTTAAAATTATTAATATTATCTTTGCACTTTTCATTTAAAATTTTCATCTGATTATTTCTTTCTTGTTGCTAATTTTATCAGTAAGACTAATACTATAAGTATTATTATCAAATATAATAGGTTGAGCATAGGAGAGCCTGAGAAAACATCTTTTATCCCATTTCCTGTTGTTTCCTGAATTGGTTGGTTGACTATAACCTTGAAATCCTTGAAATATGTAGATGAAAATTGCACGGCCCCACCGCTTCTTGGCTTGTATGTTATGGAAAAGGATGCACCGACATTCCATTCCTGCCCGGGCTGGGCGTCTTCAGGAATTGTGATTTTTAATGGGATTGAAATATCGCTGGATTCCAGTTCAACAAAATATTCCAGGCTTTCATCAGTAAAATTGGCTATTTCCTCCCCGTCTGCAAGAGAGACTTTTACGACTGCATCCGCATCTCCGCCGTGGTTTTGCAGTGCAAACGCAATGTCCTTGATATCTCCAGGATTGACAATCAATGGATTATTTTCATAATAAAAGGAAGTAACACCTACTGTAGCACTAGCACTAAAGGATAAAATTACAAGCATCAAAAACATTAAACTTAGTATTATATTATTTTTCATCTTTTCTCCTTAGCTTATGATTATGCTCCAGTCTTCTTCTGCATTCGTTGAATATGTTTGCCCTGTCAGGTCATTGGGAACATGCAATATGCATAGGAACAATGTTTCCTCATTATATGGCTTTGGACCTATTGGTAAAAGAGCTCCTGATATTAATGTACTATTAAAATTAGTAGTTCCATCAATTGATTTATTGTCTAACCTAAGTGCTGTTGATAAACCACACTGTATTTTGTTAGCATCGCTTGATGTTGAAATAGTGAAGTTTCTTGCAGGTATGAACGTAGTTCCATCGGTATCTCCATGTATACTTACAGCAGTTATGTTTATGCTGCTTGCATTGATGTTATCATTGCCTGTGTTGTTCATGTAAATTCCGCCATCGCTTTGTGTTATGTTTGTGTCTCCTGGTGTTGCTGTAGGGAATGAAATTGCACTGTCAGATAAGCTAAATGAGGTTGTTTCAGCCAGGGTGAATTTTGCTGTGTTGTTTTGGGCGGTATTTTCATTTAGGTCTTTTACAAATACGCTTACATTCCAGTTCGTGGCTGTGTCATAATACATCATCCTGATTGAACAGCTGAAGTTTACCTGATAACTTCCAATTGTGCCTGAGGAAATACACCCTCCATCACCAGGATTAACGGCACTGTTGTTCCATCTTACCATTCCCCCATTAGTTCCATTAGTGAAATTTGCAATTGCAGATGTTGTGTTTATATTTGATGAACCTTGCTCGTCAAATGCTATAAAACTGAAAAAAATTGTTTTATTGCTTGTAGGGTCATTGACGATTGAAAAGCTTGATGCTATGCTGACATTTGTGATATTTGGAGGATTATTTCCTACAGTTATTGAAACATCAGTGGCAGATGAAGTTACAGTTTTTCCTGTTATAGAATTTAATCCTTCCTTTACAAAATCAAAGAAATTAGCATGAACCATAGGAGTCAAAAACAAGCTAAAAATCAGTAAAAATGTAACAAAGAAAATAAAATTAGAACTATCTGCCTCTTTTTTAATATCACCCATAGACCAATTAATCTAAAAATAAATATATAAACCTTTCTATGATTAATTTATTATTATGCTCCAATCCTCCTCTGAATTTGTCGAATATATTTGAGTTGTTAAGTCGCTTGGTGTGTGCAGTAAGCATAAAAATAATGTTTGTTCGTTGTAGGGTTTTACTGCAGCTGTTAAGGCTGTGCCGGATATCCTTGTGCTGTTGAATGCAGTTGTTCCTGCTATCGTCTTGTTTGTTAATCTGTACACTCCTGATTTGGAGATGTCACATGAATCGGTAATTCCTATGCTTCCGTTTGCAACCGTGAAATTATATGCAGGTATGAATGTAGCTCCGAGGGTATCCCCGTGTATGTTCAATGCAGTTATGTTCATGCTGCTTGCATTGATGTCATCATTTCCTGTGTTGTTCATATAGATTGCATCGCTTGCAGTTATGTTGTATTGGTTTGGTGTTGCACCTGGGAAGCTGAATGTGCTGTCAGTCATGCTGAATGAAGTTGTTTCAGCTAAGTTGAATGTTACGGTCTTGTTCATTGTGTAGTTGAATGATAAATCATTCAGCATCAGGCTTATATTCCAGTCTCCAGCACCGTCATAGAATACAATGTTGATTGTGCAGCTGTAATTTGCTATGTATTTGCCGAAGTTGCCGCTTTGCTTGCATCCTCCATCCAGATTGGTGTTGTTGTATCTTGTAGTCTCTCCTCCTCTTGAGAAATTGGCTAAAATATTTGTGCTGTTTATGTCTGTGTAATTATCATCATCTCTCACGCTGAAGCTGAAGAATGCGCTTGTATTTCCATTTACAGTAACGCTCCATGCTGAATTGATGCTTACATTTGTAATCTGCGGTCCTGTGTTTAATATCTTTAATTGAGATGTGTTCACATAAGCGCTGCATGCAGCACTGTCATCGCATACTCTTATCTGGGCGCTGTAATTGCTTCCTTTTGTTGTATTCTCAAAGTCTATTGTGAATACTTTTAATATATCCTGTGTTGCTGGAAGGTTATTTATATTGAATAATAGTCTTGAGCCATTCTCAAATGCCCAGATATCATAAGTCAATGTTTCTCCTGCATCAGGATCGCTTGGTGTGAATGAGACATGAAGGTCCTGCGCTGATAAATTAGTTGCAAATGTTGAATTGATTGTAGGTGCTGGATTGTTTGGAGCCTGATTTCCTCCTCCAGTTACTTCAATATAACTATTCCCACTAGCGTCTTGTGCCGTTATTGGACCAAATTCATGGCTATAAGTATCGTTTACTCTGAGAGTAAATGTCCATTGTCCAGCTTCATCCAAGAATATTGTATCATTATAATACTCATAGTTAGTATCGTTGTAATACCCATAATTGCTTTTTCTTACGCTTATATTATAATAGACATTGCTTGGAGTTTTTACCTGTAATGTGATATTTGCTATATTTTCTTCAGTATCATTTATTGTTGCATTTACCTTTACATAAGTGTTTATACTTACACCAGTGTTATTTATTCTTGCATTGCTTATGGAAGGAGTTAATAAATCAAATACATCAAACCAGTCAACATACAATCCATCTGCCGTATCATTGAACCAGACATATTCTATTCTGTTTGTTATTCTGTTGAATGAAGGGTTATTACTTCCCCTCATTGAAGGAGCCATTTCTACATTCCATCCTGTTTGTTGTTGTAATACCCTTCTTATCTGCCATCCATTTCCATTTGTTTTATTTGCCAGATAAATATATCTTGCACTTGTTGTTTGATCATGATAAGTTATGAATGTCTGGTTGTTTTTGCTTACTTTAATATCTGGATTATCGCTTGATGCAGCATCTACTGTGGCTGTAGCCCATGTTCCAAGCCATCCATCAGAAGTTGCAGTTCCATATCCTAAATCATCGCTTCCAAGCTCCCAAGCAACATGGATTCTATTATCATCAGGGTTGATTGCAATAGCAGGGAATTGATTTCCAGTGCTTGCATGAATTTCCTTCCTTGTTACGAAATTATCCTTGCTGCTCCATATATCCACATCATCTTCATCGGTACCGCTGCTGACAATAAATATATTGTTGTTGCTGTCTACATCTATGTCACAGTCATCATTATCATTGGTGGCAACATTTGCAACCCACATTCCAGGATACTCTCCTTGTGGTGCTAAATCTCCATCAGAATAGATCCCCCACTCAAGGCTCCAGTTGGTATATCCTAAAAACTGATTGCCAGCTACGGCTTGATATGCAGAAGTGACAAAGCACATATGGATTACATCATTTGAGTCCATTACAGCACTGACAGCTACGAAAGCATTTGTTGCATTGCCATTAATGATTATATAAACAGGTGACCAAGTGCTTCCTACTGTCAGATTCCTAACCATAATATCCTGTGCTGCCTCAGTCCATATTGCATACATATCTCCATTTGATTTGATTAGCATATTCCCCGAACTTGCAGTGCCTGTAAACATGTCAGTGGCCCATGTAGTCCATATATTTCCCCCATCAGTTGAATTGTAATACTTGGCGTCATTTCCATTATCCTTGTAAAGCATATGCAATGCTCCTTTAGGGTCCTTTACAATTTTTTCAGTTTTAGGGAAGGTCATTGCAGTAGTGCTTAATGTTGCTATGAAAGGATCTACTATGTGATCAAATTGTATTTCTCCTTCAAGAATTTTTAGATCAAACCTGCTTTGGTTTTCAATTAATCCAGACAAGAAAATTGTGTTATATTGTTCATCATTGATAGGTTCAAATTCAGCAATTACTTCAGTTTCATTGAATTCATAAACTTCAATTCTCGGAGATCCGCTTATAGTTCTTGGATAAATGGTTATATCATTTTCATTGGTTAGGTTCTGTTGGAATGTAACCCTTACATATTCACCATCATGAATAGTCTCACTCCATACATCATCAAGCTGATATGCCTCGTTATAAATGTCAGATATAAATGAAAGATTTTCATTAAGATGCAATGCATGTGTTATATTTATTTCTCCAAATCCAGGATCTCCAGGGCCAATTATGAATGAATAAATCTCTCCAGGAATAAGTCCGGTCTTGAATAATGTCCATTCTCCTCCACAGCGCTGATCTGTGAAATTCCAGTCGGTGCATTTATACAATGAATTCCCTGTTGCATTTACTTTTACAGTTGCATTTTTAAATTCATCCAATAAAGGTTCAATGGCATATATAACACTGAAGTTTCCAGTATCTTCTGGTTGATCCACATTTACAATCTCTGTGATATCATTGCTTATATTGACTTCCTTGAAATTTATTGCTTTGATTACACCTATGTCATAAGGAATAACATTGATATTATACTCTCCTATTGGGATAATCCCTTCATGTGTTTCATTGGTTGTTTCATTATAATACGTTGTTGTTTCATCAATATTATAGAATGCAACCGTAGCATTGATATTTTCTCCCAAAGCATTAATTATATTTGCATTTATTGTAATGTTTACGGTTTCAACTGTGAAGATAACATATGAAGTATAATTTGCATTTCCAGAAGTGTCATTTGCATACACAAAGAAGGTATAACTTCCATCATTGATGGAGCTGTTTGTACCATTGAAATTTGTTCCAAACAATCCTTGATCTCCATACATTGTTATATTGTTAAATCCACCATCTAAACTATATATCACACTACCATTTTTATCCAATGAAACATTGAATGTCAAAGGAAGATCAACGCTTGTATAATAAGAAATATTCTGTGGAGAGTTTATTGTTACAATTGGAGGAGTTGAATCTCTTATTGTGATATTATTTATTGTTGAAACTATTGCACTGTAATCTCCGCTGTCATCGCTGACATTTACGCTGAAGCTCCAAACTTCTCCTTCTGTGGTATTAGCACTGTCCATTAATATACTCTTATATTCAGGATCATTACAATTACTTTGTAACTGGAACTGATTAACTCCATCTTTGAATGTTGTCAAATGATAAGTTAAAACATCACTTGCATCATTGTCATCACAGTAAAAATTCATTCTCAAGTCTTCAGTTGTGTAATTTGTTTGTGACTCGCCTGTTGAATTAATTATTACATTTATTGGGGTATTAGGTGCATTGTTTGCTTCAGGTGAAAACTCACAGATGCCATCCCATTCTGTCCCATCTGAATAATATGTCTTCCATACAGCATCTGTTACATTATTATATGCAATCAAGAAAACAGGAATGCTTTCATATTGGCATAATTCATTTCCTGTAATGTAATCATAGCTGGAAACTGCAACTGATTTTTCTGCTGTATCTGAATTTTCAACAAACTGGCTATTTAAGATTTCTGCTCCAGAGTGATTATGAATTGCAAAATACACTTTGTCATCAAGTGTGTTGTCATAGGCAACAACAAACTGGCTGTCTGTTGTATTTAATGCAGCAACATCTATATGAGTTCCTGCTGCTCCAGAACAATCCTGTATTGTCTCGTTTATATCAATTATTCCAGAGATAGAGTTTCCTGAGCTGTCGTATGTTACAAATGATACATCATCATCTGTTGAGTCGCAGTAAGCAATTACAAATCCACCGTTTGCTAGGGTTGCAGTTGAAACAGCACCATCTAAATCAGAGGCATCAACAGCTGAAAGTGCTTTTGTCACTGTTCCTGCTCCATCATACATTGCATAGGCAATCTGGTCGGGATTGTCATCATAATAGGCAAACACCCACGAATTTGAGGAAAGGGTTGTGCATGAAACAACATCCTGGTCTAGAACTCCTGCATCCATAGCAACACCAGTGTCTAAATCAGTTTGTGCCTTAACAGAGGATCCTAAGTTGTAAATCACAAAAGTTGCATCATTATCTGTATCATCAATAACATTTGAAATATAGTTAGTTGAGCTTAAAGCGCATGTGTCAATATCGACATAGCTGTTCATATCTAAATCAATCTCAGTCAGTGCCCAAAGAGAATTTCCATCAATATTTCTCCCTAAAATTTCCCAGTCTGAACTTCCAGAAACCCATTCTATATGTGAGATTGAAAAAGCTGTTGAATTTAAAGCAGCAACTCCTACTCTACATGAATCTCCAGCTGTAGTATCAATTGCCTTAGCTGAATCATAAGCAGAGCCGTTTGTGTACAAAACCTGGTAATAAGAGGCGTCAGTAGTGCTTACTTGCTGGCACCAAACTCTTACAAACATTCCTGTTGTGCTGTTTAATGGAGCAAAAACAACATCATGGGCTTCTCCTCCTGTTACAAATGCAGGATCAATTATATATTCAATCTTAACACTTCCATCAACAACTCTTAAGTCAAAAGTGTCTTGTCTTCCTTGTAAGTTTGTTAAGAATACTTTATTATACTCATTTGAATTTATGAATGTAAATTCAGATATCAAATCATTTCCATTAACTTCATAAACTTCTATTTTTGGTGAGCCAGAAATGATATGAGGATAGATTGTTATGTCCTTATCAGAAGTTAAATTCTGCTCAAAAGTAACTCTGACATAATGAGTATCTAAAATTTCTTCGCTCCAAATTCCATCAAGCTCTTTAACTTCCACATAAATATCTGAAATAAAATTCCTTTCAGAATCAAGATGCTCTGCTTTACTTATCTCAATTACTACCTCATAGGTTTCATTTGATAGTGAAGGGACTATCCATTTAATTTCATTAATTAATTTATTATTATTATTGTCTACATAATCAGTTATCTCTGTTAACTCTCTTATTCCGTTAGTAGTTTTGTACAATTTAATCAAATCTTTGTTAACTTCTTTAATGGATGTATGTGCTAATATATTTTCATAATGTATTTCAGAATAGATAATTATCTCTTTTCTGGAAATGTCAATTTCTTTTTCTATGACTCCAGGACCTTCAGTGTAATATTCTATCTCAACTTCTTCTACTTCTTCATCTATTATCAGACCAATTTCATCTTCATTTATTTCAGATTCTTTTACGATATATCCTGTTAATGCTATTGGTTTTATTTCTCCTTCTTTAATTACCTTTAATTTATCGTCTTTAATCTCTTCTTTAAATTCATCAACAATCTTGCTGACTTTAACATTAGATACCTTGTCAGAGAGCTTGATGGTTAGATTATCAGCACTTTCTTTTAATTTGATTCTCTTAATCCATTTGACAGGCTTGTTTATTTCGACAATTCCCTGTAATAATGATTCTTCTTCAATCTCTTTTTCAGTTTCAATAATTACTTGTTCTTCAGTTTCAATAATTACTTGTTCTTCAGTTACATTATCTTCAATTGTAATATTCTCTCCGATTATCAATCCTGTTATTGTAGGTTGTAAATAATATACACCAATGCCCAATACAACCAATACAGCGAATATTATTGCAAGAGGGGCAATATTGGATTTATTCTCCTCTCTTCTTATTTCTTCATCAATGATATCTATCTGTTCATTGTAATCTTTGATCTTTTCATCATAATAAACAATCCATTGTTCAGGTGTCTTTTGATCCAATGAATGACGCAGCCTTTCACTATACTCCCTGTAGCTGATTCTATCTCTGTCATATTGATTGCTCAAGTCTTGAACTAAGATTGCTATTTTCTTCTTGTGATGTGCACAAGTGTGAATATGTCTTACTAACTCACTCTTTCTTTTTTCCAGTATTATTAGTTTATTTTTGTTTGACATGTTTCTTTCTAGCTCTTTGATAGGCAGTCCAGATTGTTCTTTGATCCCTGTGGAGCAAAATTGCAATCTGTGAAAATTTGAGGTTTAATTTGTCATGAAGGTAGGATACGACAGATTCCAAGGCAGATAATTTGCTTTCAAATATTGAAACAGGAATTTCTAATTCAGATTTTTTAATGATAAATTTCTTGGGATGCTCTTTGCTGGATTTGTCATAGATCCCCCATACATTTCTTTCATCCCTTTTGATAAAGCCAGCAATATTATGAAGGGAGAGTTCTTTTTCCTCTTTCAGATATTTTACAACAGACTCCAAAACTGTTAATTTTTCATTGAAAATCTCAACAGGAAGGGAAATTTCCTCAATTAATGCCCTTAAATCATCAGAAGTAAGATTGTACTTTCTTTTTATGCCTAATATTAACTCCCTTACTTTCACTAATTCCTTTCTTTCTTTCATAAATTAATATACATTAAATGTAAGTAATTATATATAAATCTTACCTATAAAATAAAAGTTAATACATCTTATGTAAGTATTTATCTTTAATAAAAATTTAGGCATAATACATTAAATGTAAGTAATAAATTATATAAATATAACTATTTGATACATTATATGTAAGTTACTCATAAACCAAAACATTTATAAATATAAAGTAATTAAATTTACCATATGGTAAAAAAAGTTACTAATATAAAAATTATAGAACAATATCTAAATGATTATGATAAAAGATTTTATCTTAGGGAATTGGCATCTTTGCTAAAAAAACCACATCAGACAATAAAGCCATATGTAGAAAAGTTAGCAAAGGAAAACATTCTTACAAAAGTTGAAAGAAAAAATATAACAGAATACAGTCTTAATTTTAAGGATAAGAGGGCATATGATTATTTAATAATTGCTGAAAAAGAAAAGTTAATAGAAAAGCTAAAAGAAGAAACTTTGTTAAATATTTTATTTGAAAAACTTTCTTCATTTTTTGAAAAAAATATATTTATCATTTTTGGATCATCTGTGGATAAAATACAACAAAAATCTGATATTGATTTATTGATTATAGGTAAACAAAATATAAGTGTCGAGGATTTTGAAAAGGTTTATAACAGAAAAATACATAAAATACAAATAAAAGGTATAGAAGAATTAACTTTAACTATGACCAAAGAAATATATAAAAAACATATTATCTTTAATAATACAGAGCAGATTATAAGGTTTTTTGGGAGTCTATATGAAAAAAATAAGTTGGTGTAAAAAACAGGATAAAGGCATTAAACTAATGGAACCAAATAATAATCTTAGTCAGGAATATTTTCAAAATGCAGAAGAGAGTATGAAGGTATTAAGAAGTATAAAAGAGACAAAATCAAACATGTGGTTGGCAACTACAAAGTATTATATTGAATACTTTGCTGTTTATTCTGTATTAATGAAAATAGGGATCAAATGTGAAATACATGATTGTACAATAGCTTTAATAAAATTTCTTGAAGATGAAAAAATCATGAACAAAGGAATAGCTAAAATTTTAGAAGAAGATAAAGAATTAAGAATAGATAATCAATATTATCTTAAAAATAAAACTGTTGACATCAGTTTTGAAAAACTTTCAGAATTTATTCTTTTAATAAAACAAACTTTAAATAACCTTGATAATACCAAAATAACAGAATTAAGAAGAAAAATAGACAAACTTTAATAAAAAAACCAGATTATTCAATAATATGCCGGAAGAACAGCAGGAAGAATTCGTAAGGGTAAAGCTCCCGAGAGGGAAGCAGTCAATAGGTATAGTGGAGCAGAGATTGGGTGGCTCCAGGGCAAGAGTGAAATGCTTTGACGGCAAGTCAAGGATATGCAGGATTCCGGGAAGGTTAAAAAGAAAGCTGTGGATAAGGGAAAATGACACAATTCTTGTTGAGCCTTGGGAACTGGATGATGAAAAAGGGGATATAATTTTCAAGTATAGGGATAACCAGATTGCTGTTCTGAAGAAAAAAGGTTTGATCAAGGACATTCAAACTGAAGAATTTTAAATCAAAAGGTTTAAATATAAGTTATTATAATAAAATATAAGAATGTATAATTTTATATTTGATTCAGATGCTTTAATAAAATTAGTATATTCAGGAGCATTAATCAATGTATGTAAAAACTTTAATTGCATTATTACATCAGAAATCAAAAAAGAAACAGTAGATGAAGGAAAAAAAAGATTTTATCCTGATGCTGAATTAATTGAAAAATTAATTGAAAATAAATTACTAAAAATAAAAAATCCAAATAAAAATGTAGAACCAATTAAAAATTTAGGAAAAGGGGAATTATCTATTTTAAGTTTAAGCAAAGAAGTTAAAAACCATATAATAATTAGTGATGATAAAACGTTTATTAAAGAATTGGAAAAAGAAGATATAAATCTTTTAGTTCCAACTGACTTGATTGTTTTATTAAAAAGATTAAATAAAATAAATCAAAAAGAAGCTAATGATTATTTAGAAAAAATTAAAATGTTTATTAAGGAAGAAAATTATAAAAAAATTAAAAAAGAGTTGGAGGAATAATAAAATGGTAATTGTATATCCACTAAAACTGAAAGAAGAAATAATGCCTATAATAGATCTAAAGAGTAAAGAAGAGCATACTAATAAATCTATAGTCTTAAAACAATTGATATACCAAAGCCTTGAAGATTATATGATAAACTTATGTGCTAATGGAAGGTTATCAGTAGGAAAAGTGGCTGAAATTTTAGATGTAAGTATTTATGATATTCATAAAATAGCCAATAAAAAAGGAATTAAATTAACAGCAAATGAAGAACAGATACAAAAAAGTAAGGAATTTTTAGATAAGTTGTCTAAAAAAGCAAGTTGACAATAATTAATTATAATGTTAAAAGATAAAAGTGTGTTTGTAGAATATTTTGGAGATTACCCTTTGATTAGAATATAGGACTTTTTAATATTATCCAGGGATATGGATTATAGCATGACAGAAATAGCGCAAAATTCCAGTGTTGTATGGAGTTCATTTTCAGAAATATGGCCTAGATTAGTAGAAAAAAACATAGTTGAATTGACAAGAACAATAGGAAATGCTAAATTATACAAATTAAATTTAAACAATCCTTGGGTAAAAGAATTGATAAGAATGGATAAAATAATAACAAAAGTAGAAACAGAGAAATTATTGCCAAGAAAGCAAAAAATTGCTGCTTAAAAAATATTATAAATTCATCCAAATTAGCATTTAAATGGAACAATTAAAGATTCCAAAGGAAAGGATTCCGGTTTTGATAGGAACTAAGGGTTCTGTAAAAAGAAAAATACAGAAATTAACAAATACTATTTTAAAAATTAATTCAGAAACAGGGGATGTTTTCATAGAGGGGGAGGCAATAGACATTTTTAATTGTTTGAATGTGATAAAGGCGGTGGGGAGAGGTTTCAATCCTGAAATTGCATTAAAATTGCTGAATGA
>Ga0208375_1003476_pt1 | contig 13370 bp, 11 predicted proteins | sample RifOxyD1_FD_184038 | JGI IMG/M metagenome (GOLD analysis project Ga0208375, IMG submission 184038) | Soil microbial communities from Rifle, Colorado - Rifle Oxygen_injection D1 (SPAdes) | ecosystem: Environmental > Terrestrial > Deep subsurface > Rock core/Sediment | place: Rifle, Colorado... | reverse complement strand
TAACATATCTTGAGTAGGGTCAATAAAAGTTAAGACTCGACTTCGCAGGTATGGTTTATAGGCTACTAAAGCAGAAAGTAAAACAATACCGACGAGGCCTATGATAAATAAATGTTTCCATTTACCACCCCCTACTATAAACATAGCTAACAGGGCCATAACTATTACTAAAAACGTATCGGTGTCTGGTTGTAGTAATAATACAATCCCAGTAATACTAATAATGGTGACTAGTGGGAGTAGGCCATATTGAATAGTCCCAACCTTTTTTTTCATTTTTGAAAGCCAGGCTGAGTAATAAATTACTGCTCCAATTTTTAATAATTCTGAAGTTTGAAAAGATAAACCACCAACAGCAATCCATCTTTTGGCTCCCCCGGCCGAGATTCCTAATTGCGGTATGAAAACTAATAAAGTGACAAAAATAGAAGTTATAAACAGAGGTAGTGAATATTGGCGCCAAGTGCTGTAGGGTATATTGGAAACAATAATCATGATAATTAGGCCAACAATTAAAACAATAAATTGTTTTAATCCGACTTTTAAAAACCCTGAAAAATCATTACCAGCCAGTCCCAACGAAGCTGAAAGGAAAATAAAAAAACCTACTCCAGCCAATAATAAGACTGTGGCCAGCATGATGCGCGATTGTTTTAATTGTATGTTTTTTAGACCGGACATAATTAAATGTCTAATAGTATCAAGATCATACCCAATAAGGCTGCAATGACACTAATAACCCAATAGCGCATAACTACTTTATAAGCGGGCCAACCTATAGCCTCAAAATGATGGTGAAGTGGTGCTACTAGAAACACTTTTTTGCCATGACGTAATTTTTTAGAGGCTAGTTGAATGATGACTGATAATGAAGTCACAAAAAGAGGTAGAGCTATAAGGGGTAACCATAAAACAGAGTCTGTCAAAAAGGCTATGACGGTTAAAGTTGTTGTTAAGCCCAAAATGCCCGTTTCTGACATATAGAATCTTGCTGGTGGAATATTGAACCATAAAAAGGCTAAAGTGCCACCAGCGATCACTGCGCAAAAAGCGGCTAGATCAACTTGATTCTGGAAAAAAGCAATCCCAGCGTAGGCTGTAAAAATAATAGACATAACACCTCCAGATAGGCCGTCTAAGCCGTCTATAACGCCACTAGAGAACATAGCAGCCATCACAGCAGCAAATATAGGTATTAGCCATATTCCAACCATTAAGTCCCCGGTAAAGGGTATGTGCATTGTCTCAACGCCTAGTTTAGAGTAAAACCACCAACCACCAGCTAGACCCAAAATCACAACTACCCCTAATCTATTTCTGAAGGATAAGCCCCCATTATAGTTGGGTCCAGGTTCTTGAACTTGAAGAAAATCATCTACTAAACCCAAAAGTGAAGCGGAGATGAAAGTAAATAACGGTAACCAAGTTTGATTACGGCTTAGAAAGTCTAATTTAAGAGTGATATCGTTAGGGAAGAGTTGAGAGAATATCCAGATAATTATTATGGTCAGTAAAGCGCTGGCCCATATTATAATTCCGCCCATTCTTGGGGTACCGACTTCTTTTTGCTCATGTAATTTATTAAAAATTGGAGTATTTAGGCCATCGGGACTAGTTTTTCCAGCCTTTTTTTTCCATAGTTTATGTTTGTATAAAAAATCAGTTAAGACTGGTGTGATAATAATACCTATGAAGAAGGCGATGGTGGTGGGAGCAAAAACTTTAATTAAACTAAGAAACATATTTATTTAGTATATATTAAGGCTATTAATCAGCAAAAAAGTTTATTGTGGAATCAACTAACTTTTTAACATCAGCAAAACGAGTTTCTTTGGTAGAACCTAGAACTACGACTGCTATTGGCTGTCTTAGTCCGGTGTCAAAAACAATAGCTAAATTACCTCCCGCATTATATGTAAAGCCAGTTTTAGAAGCAATTAACCCAGGTATCTCCCCTACTATGTTGTTGGTATTATTACCAGTATAAATTTTTCCAGATTCCGAATTAACATAGACGGAATTTTTCGAAGAAGCTGTTAATAAATTTGGGTATTTACTAACTATATGGCTAATTAGAATCGCTATATCTTTAGCGCTACCATAAGATCCGCCATAATCATCTCCAATATCCAGACCGGTAGCATTAATAAAATAAGTATTGTCTAATCTTAACTCTTCAGATTTTTTGTTCATTAAAGAGATAAAATCTTCACCTGTGACCGTGGCTACTTTGCGCGCCAGGGCACTTGCTCCCCCATTAGCAGATGTAACCAAGGTGTAATCTATTAAATTCTTAATTTTCCAAGTATCACCAGCTACTAAATTGCCATTACTGCCACCAGCTAAATCTTGATTAGTAATAGCAATACTATCGTTTAAATCTAAGTTTTCGACAGCGATTAAAACCGTCATGATTTTAGTAATAGAAGCGAGCGGCAATTGTTCATTAGGGTTTTTAGAAAATAGAGTTTTATTTTTCTCTATATCAAAAATAATCGCGGCATTGGCTCTAACAGAGATGGTTGGGAAAATTTTTGGTGGAATGATAGCCTTTTGTTTTTGATTATAACTTTCAATAACATTATCGTAAGATGGTAGGATAAAAATAGTGATAGCAATAATCGTAAAAGATCCTAAAACAACTATTATTCGATTGTAAATTGAATGCTTCATAAAGAAAAAAGTCTATTTGGTGGTTGGGGTTGGTTCTTCATTTTGATTTAAAAAGTGGCCCAGTTTAGTGTGGACATCATTGTACTGGGGTAGATCTTCTATATCTGATACACCCATGAAGGCCAATAGTTTTAGGGTAGGTTTATAAACATAACCTCTAGGATCGTTGGGGTTTTTTATTCTCTCGATTAGGCCTCTAATAGTTAAATGTCTGACAATAAAACTAGAATTAACTCCCCTAACATAATCTATTTCAGCTCTGGAAATAGGATTTTTGTACAGGATTAAGCTTAAAGTTTCTAAACCAGCTTTTCCTAGTTCTCCTTGGTATTCTTGTTTAGCAATTTTATTTATAATCTCAGTCATTTCGGTTGAAGTGACTAGGGCTATTTCTTCATCACTGAGAATTAATCTAATACCGCGACTTTTTAAATTTATCTCTAAAACTTGAGCCGCTTCTTTAATTTCAGACACATCAGTTTCTAATACTTTAGATAACCAACTAATTGATGTTGGTTCTGATTTATAAAACAAAATAGCCTCTAAAGCTCGTTCCAGGTTCATAGAATGTTAATTATATAATATAAAGCTATTTAAGGCTAAAATCATACTAAATTATTTCTTGAGGTTTATGGTTCATATTTATTTCAGAAAAATGGTCTTCTTGGATCACATCAATCATGCCATTTTTTACTAATTCTAACATGCCAATAAAAGTCATTATAATATTTACTTTTTCCGCTTTATCTTTAGGGGCGACTTGGCTAAATTTGACTGATAAATTGCTTTGAAGTCTGTCTAATAAATTATCCATCACCTCTTGTAAGCTAATCACTTTTTTAATAGCGATTTTAGGCAAAATTTCAGACAAGGGTAAGGTTTGAATTAAATTAAGTATGGAAGAGTTTATTGAGGGTAAAGTAATTTCTGAGCTCGGAGAGAAAATAATAGTATTTTTATTTTTATACTTTCTAAAAAACATTTTTTGATCTTTTGTTAGTGGTCGAATATTTTCACTTAAGTTTTTTATATATTGATAAAATTCGAGACGCCTTTTTAATTCTTCAGCCGAAGTTTCTTCTTCCGGAGTTTGGAGTTTCATTTCTGGTAATAATGAAGCTGATTTTATGACCATCAAAGTAGAAGCGACCACTAAAAATTCAGCCATTTCATCTTTAGGGATATCATTTAAATCTTTTAAATAATTAATATAATCATCTGTAACTTGAGCTAAGGAAATGTCGCTGATATGCATTTTTCTTTTTTCAATCAATTGCAGTAAAAGATCTAAAGGGCCATTAAAATTACCTATTTGGACTGAAAACGAGGAGTTGTTGATCATTTTCTTATTATAGCTTGTGGGTGGGTATAAAAAAAGAGCCCTAACGACATTGCGGGGGGTTTATCCGCAATTTAAGGTCGTTAGGGCTCACTTGGGTGAGACGAGTGTGTGTGTCTGGCATTTTTGCGAAGAACTCTCGTCTCTAGAATGTAATTATAGCAGAATATGGATTATTGTCAAATGTTACAGAATTGGTTTTTTATCAGTTAAATTTAGGCCCAATTCCTTAAGTTGTTGCCCGTTTATATTATCAGGAGAGCCCATCATTAAATCTTTACCCTCACCATTTTTAGGGAAAGCAATTACTTCTCTGATATTGGGTTCATTTTGCAGAAGCATCACTATACGGTCTATGCCAGGAGCAAAACCGCCATGGGGTGGAGCACCATAAGTAAAAGCTTCTAAAATATGTCCGAAGCGGGCTTGTTGTTCTTGTTCGCTGATCTCTAATAAATCAAAAATTTTCTTTTGTAATTCTTGCTCATGAATTCTGATGCTACCGGAAGATAATTCGTAGCCATTTAAAACCAAATCATAAGCATTAGCTCTGATTGAAAATAAATCTTGACCTGACATCAACTTGTCTTTATCTTCATCTTTAACTGAACAAAAGGGGTGATGAACAGCAGAAATTTTGCCTTTATCATCTTTTTCGAACATAGGAAAATCAATCACCCAAGCAAAAGCTAGTTCATTGGGGTCATTTTTATCAGATCTTAAATCTGGTTTATCATTACCATATTTATCCATTGACTCTTTGTAGGTCAATCTAGGAAAAGGAATTTGGCTAATTTTTTTCTCAGGATATAAAGTCTCTACTAACTTTATAAACATGGCCTCGGTATAAGCTAAAATGTCTTCTTGAGTGACAAATGACATTTCAAAATCCAGCTGAGTAAATTCTGGTTGTCTATCCCCTCTTAGATCTTCGTCGCGGAAACATCTGGCTATTTGAAAATATTTTTCAAATCCAGCCACCATTGCTAATTGTTTAAATTGTTGCGGTGATTGAGGTAGGGCGTAAAATTTACCAGTTTCTAGTCTTGAGGGTACAACATATTCACGAGAACCTTCTGGAGTCCCTTTCATTAAAATAGGAGTTTCTATTTCTAGAAAATCATTGTCATGCATATAATTTCTAAAGAAAGAAATTATCCGGTCTCGGGCTCGAATATTTTTTTGTAATCGTTCAGTTCTTAAATCTAAATAGCGATATTTTAGACGCAATTCTTCATTGATGCCAATTGTGTTTTCGGTTAAATCAAAAGGTGGAGTTTCTGCTTTGTTTAAAATCTCTATCGTTTGAATTTCTAATTCAATATCACCGTTTAAAATATCTGTTTTTATATTTTTTTCTGGCCGCTTGTTTATTTTGCCAGTGAGAGTGAGCACCCATTCTGGGCGAATCATTTTGGCTATTTCTAAAGTTTCGGCATATGATGGCAAAACTACTCCTTGAACTTTGCCTGAAGCGTCTCTAAAATCAATAAAAATCATTTTACCCTGATCACGTCTAACATCAACCCAGCCTTTTAGGGTTACCTCTTGGCCTGTGTGATCTTTTAGGTTTTTAATAAGTGTTCTTTGGTCCATAAATAGAAGTCTATCACGCTCTATGGCGTTTTAGCAATCTAGATTATTTATTTATGAAGGCCTATTTGAAGCTCATAAAGATGGCGATAAATTCCATTTTCTCGGCTGATAAGTTCATCGTGTTTACCAATTTCGGCAATTTTACCATCTTGGAATACTAATATTTTATCCGCTCGTCTGACTGTGCTTAGTCTGTGAGCGATAATAAAAGTAGTTCGTCCTTTCATTAACTCTTCAAATGATTGAGTAATATAGTTTTCCGATTCGGCATCGAGGGCTGAAGTCGGTTCATCTAAAATTAAAATTTTAGGATTTCTTAAGATGGCTCTCGCGATAGCGACCCTTTGTTTTTGTCCAACAGATAACTTAACTCCTCTCTCGCCTACCATTTGCTTCCATTTCTTGGGGAATTTTTTTATAAATTCTAAAGCATGAGCCTTATTGGCAGCCGTCTCTATTTCCTTGTCGGTGGCTTTTAAATTACCGTAAGCAATATTCTTTTTAATAATGTCGTTAAAAAGTACGACTTCTTGAGGCACTATACCAATATTTGATCTTAAGAACTTAAGATCAATTTTGCGCGTATCGACCCCATCTATCAAAACCTCACCTTTATTAGGAAAATTATATCCGGATAACAGGTCTACTAGAGTACTTTTGCCTTCGCCGGATTTGCCGACGAGCGCTACGACTTCTCCTGGTTCAACTGAAAAATTGATATTTTTTAATACGGGGTTCTTCTTTTCATAAGAGAAGTCAACATTATTAAAAATTACGCTACCAGTAATTAAGTCTAATTTAGTATGGTTATCCGGTATATATTTTTCAGTTGGCGTTTTTAGAATTTTTTCTGACTGTTCTAGAGAAGTTAGGCCGTTTTGAATAGTTCGCCAATAATCACCCAAAGTTATAAAAGGAGCAAATAACATACCGACATAGCTGTTTAAAGTGATTAATTCTCCGATAGTCATTTGGTTTTGTTTAATCAAGTTAATAGACACTATAAAGACGATAGTTTGAGTTGATAAAATAATTAACTTTTGATACAAACCAATTGTTTGCATCAATTTAATCATTAATAAGTTTTTATTTAGAGCACTAATTAAGAAGTTTTTTCTATTTTTACTTTGTTCATAATCCTCAGTTCCCATTTGTTTAACTGTGGTTACATTATCTATACCATCGTGCCCGTCGTGCCAAGCCTTCATCCAAGATTTGTGTATTTTTCTTTGTATTGAAGCCGTTGGAGAAATAGTTTGAGTTAAAACTATTATGTATATTAATACCCCAGCTATCATAATTAAGGCTATTTGGTAATTGAAAATAATAGTAATACCAAGTGCAATCACAATACTAATAAATTGTGGAGCTGAATTAACTATTACTCTAGTTACAATATCAGCAAACATACCAGCTGTTCTCTGGATGGTATTAATAATAGGTCCAATTTTTCTTTTCTTGTGAAATGATAAGGGTAAATTAAGTAGATGATTGTATCCAGAATTTATATACGATGCGTAAAGAGTCATATCAAGACTACTTGATTGGTAATTCTTTAATTGTTCAATAGTGTAAGTTAATAATTGAACTACAATCCATATTGATAACCAAAAGAAAACCGCCTCTATTGAAAATAAAAATATAGTAAATGTATTTTTATCAAGTATAGAATCTAATAGACGACCGGTTATATAAGGGATAATAGGGTTAGTGATAGCCAATATCAAAGAAGCTATTACTAATGTATTCATAGCTTTTTCGTGACCTTTAATATAGGAAAATATTGTTTTAAAGCCGTTTAAATAGTCTTTTTTAGATAAAGTTTTTTTCTTGGCCATATAAATTTTAGTTAACTACTAAAACTGTAGTCCTGTTTTTTCTTTTACTAACTCCATTTTTTCCATTGCCCGAGCTTTAGCTTTTTGTCCACCTGTTTTTAGAATATCTTTGACATAGTCTGGATTTTTGGCGATCTCTTCTCGTTTCTGACGTAAGGGAGCAATAAAATTAATCATATTTTGAGTCAGAATATCTTTTGATTCCTTATAACCGATTTCGCCTTTTTTATATCTGCTTTCTATTGTTTGTAATTCCTCAGTTGAACTAAATAATTTATGAAGTGCAAAGATGTTGTCAGACTCAGGATCTTTTGCTTCATTAGGAGTTTTAGAATCTGTGACTATTTTAGCTACTAGGGATTTTATTTCATCATCCTTAGCAAAAAGAGGAATATGATTGTTATAACTCTTACTCATTTTTTGACCATCAATACCAGGCACCACTGCTACAGTATCTAATATATAACTTTCTGGAAGAGTAAAAGTTTCGCCAAAAATTCTGTTAAATTTTTCGGCTATATCTCTGGCATATTCCACATGTTGTTTTTGATCTTGACCCACTGGGACCAAATTGGCGTCTTGCATCAAAATATCGGCGGCCATTAAGATTGGGTAATCAAAAATACCGACATTAATATCTTTGTTTTTAGCCTCAGCATCTTTGAAAGCATGAGCTCTCATTAGATAAGGCATGGTAGTGAGACAATTAAAAATCCAAGTCAGTTCTGTGACTTCTGGAACATCTGATTGTTTAAATAAAGTCACTTTATTGGGGTCAAGACCAATAGCTAATAGATCTATAGCCAAATCCAAACTAAAAGATCGCATCAAGGACCCGTCTTGAACAGTGGTTAGAGCATGATAGTCGGGTATAAAAATAAAAGAATTGTATTCTTCTTGAAAGGTGACCCATTGCTTCAAAGCGCCAAAGTAATTTCCAATATGCGGTCTGCCGGTTGGTTTAATACCGGAGAGGAGTATTTTTTTATTATCCATTAGAGGTAATTATATATTATTAGTATATATAAAACAAAGCCCCGAACTGTGTAGTTCGGGGCTAGGCAAGTGAGCAATGAGAGCTTTTTTACCATGTTATGGATTTTGTGATAAAAGCAAAATTTCAGTTCTTAGCTGACTAAATTTTGTATGGCTTGGGCTTAAGACAGAAAGCTTCATCCGTTTTGCTCTTGTACACGACGTTCCTTTGAGATGGTCTCTCCTTCCTTGGTGCTCTACTTGAATAATCTGAGGTCTATTATATTCTTAAATTTTTATAAGTCAACAAATAGACCTTAAACCCCCTCTTCTTTTAGATCCTCTATAAGTTTACGAGCTGTTCGGGAAAGTTTTTGAGGAGTTTTAATGATGATTTTGATCATTAAGTTACCACGGCGTTTTTCATCAATCGGCACTCCCGCGTTTTTTACTCGCAGAATCTCCCCAAAAGAAACTCCAGCCGGGATTTTAACTTCTAAATTTTTACCCTCGATATTAGTGATAGTATAAGTGGCTCCCAGTAGGGCATCGGTCACTTTTATGTTCAAGTCCATTGTTAGATCATAATCCTGGCGTTTAAAGACTTTGTGGGGCTCAACATGTATTTTAATGTATAGATCACCAGCTTGACCGCCAGAGACAGCTTCGCCTCGGCCAGATAGTCGGATCATTTCTCCATTTTCTATACCGGCTGGGATTTTGATATTAATTTCTTCATTTTTCTTTTTAATACCCTCTCCTCTACAATCCTTGCAAGGTTTTTCTGGGATAGTGCCTTTACCATTACAATCGGGACAAATAGTATTTACCGAAACTGTACCAATGAAACTACGTCTAGTTTCGTGGATTTTCCCTTTACCATTGCAAATAGTGCAGGTTTTAGTTTTACTACCGGGCTCAGCTCCACCGCCACTACAAGTATCACACTGCCCTATTTTGTTTATAAGTAAATTTCTTTTAACACCAAAAACTGATTCCTCAAAAGTGATTTGAATATCAACGGAGATATCTCTCCCTCTTTTAACTCTACTTCTACCACCGCCAAACATGTCGCCAAAGATATCACCCAAATCGAATTCAAAGTTTTGACCATTACCACCTGTGAAGCCAGAAAAATCAAAACCTCCAAAACCACCAGCATTAGGATTGCTGCCACCAGAAAAAGTACTGCCGTACATATCGTATTCAGAGCGCTTTTTCTCATTAGACAAAACTTGATAAGCCTCATTAATCTCTTTAAACCGAGCTTCGTCACCCCCTTGTTTGTCGGGGTGGTATTTATGAGCCAGTTTACGAAACTGTTTTTTTATATCCTCAGTTGAGGCTTTTTTGTCTACACCTAAAATTTGATAATAATCTTTAGCCATTTTTATTATTTAGTATCTGGATTATTTTCTTCGGGAGACACTTCGGCGTCGCGCACATTATCTTCTGGTTTTGTTTCAGTATTAGGAGTTTCGTTTTGCTTATTTAGGGTTTCGCCTATTTTTTGCATCTCAGTTGATAGGGCTGATGTGGCATTTTTAATAGCTTCCACATCATCCTTATCTTTAACTTCCTTTAAGGATTTTACTTTTTCTTCCACTCCAGTTTTGATTTCGGTAGTGATTTTATCACCAGCATCCAGTAGGGCTTTTTCAGCTGTATAGATCATTTGATCAGCTATATTTCTTATATCCACCATCTCACGTTTTTTCTTGTCTTCTTCGGCATGAATTTCAGCGTCATGTTTCATTTTTTCAATATCCTCTTTTGATAGAGAGCTTTGAGCTTCAATCCGGATTGATTGCTCTTTGCCAGAAGCTTTGTCGCGGGCTTTAACTGACAAAATACCATTGGCATCAATATCAAAAGTGACTTCAATCTGAGGCATGCCTCGAGGTGATGGTGGAATACCATCCAAAATAAATCTACCCAAAGATTTATTATCTGGAGCCATTTCGCGTTCGCCTTGAACAATGTGAATTTCCACTGAAGTTTGGTTGTCGGCAGCGGTAGAAAAAGTTTGACTGTGAGAAGTTGGAATAGTCGTGTTTCTTTCGATTAATTTAGTTGCCACATTGCCCATTGTTTCTATACCTAAAGACAAGGGAGTAACATCTAGCAATAACACATCTTTGACATCACCTTGGAAAATTCCTCCTTGCACGGCTGCTCCTATGGCAACTACTTCATCGGGATTAATAGACCTGTTGGGTTCTTTACCGAAAAGTTCTTTAACTGCATTTTGAATGCCTGGCATTCGAGTCTGGCCACCCACTAGAATAATTTCATCGATATCTGATAATTTATACCCAGATGCTTCTACAGCTCTTTTAGTGATCTCTATAGAACGATTCACAAATTCACTGGCTAGGTCTTCGAGGGTAGCTCGAGTTAATTTCTGCACCAAGTGTTGAGGTCCAGATTCATTTGAAGTAATGAAAGGAATATTAATTTCTGATTCATTAGCTGAAGATAGTTCGTGTTTTGCTTTTTCAGCTGCTTCTTTAAGTCTTTGCAGAGCAAGCACATCTTTACTGATATCTATACCTGTACCTTTTTTAAATTCAGCTACTAACCAGGTGATTATTTTTTGATCAATGTCTTCTCCACCCATATGAGAATCACCATCGGTAGATTTGACCTCAATGCTTTGTTCGTCATTACCAGTAATTTCTAATACAGAGACGTCGAAAGTACCACCACCAAAATCGTAAACTACTACTTGTTCATCTTTCTTTTTATTGAAACCATAAGCCAGAGCAGCTGCGGTTGGTTCATTAATAATTCTTCTAACCTTAAACCCAGCAATTTCCCCAGCATCTTTAGTAGCTTTTCTTTGAGAATCGTCAAAATAGGCTGGTACAGTAATAACAGCTTCTTCTATTTTTTCACCTAAGTAGCTTTCCGCATCTCTTTTAATTTTAGATAGAATCATCGCTGAAATTTCTTCAGGACGATATTTTTTATCAGACATCCCAACTAAAACACCGGTGTCGTCAGCTTTTTCAATAGCGTAAGAAACTAGTCCCCTATCTTTCTGAACATGTTCATCTTCAAATTTGTGACCCATCAATCTTTTAACGCCGTAAATAGTATTGGTGGGATTAGTGATAGCTTGCCTCTTAGCAAGTAAGCCCACTAAACGTTCGCCAGATTTAGACATTGCAACTACAGAGGGGGTAGTTCTAGCACCTTCTGAATTTTCAATAATTTTTGGTTGTCCTCCTTCGACATAAGCCATAGCGGAATTGGTTGTTCCTAAGTCGATACCTAATATTTTTGCCATATGTTTATAGAGTTAAATATTAATAAAATTTATATTACAAAATGATAAAACTTTTTTATTTTCTGTCGAGTTGCCCAATTTTAACTTGAGCTGGTCTAATTATTTTATCATATAATTTATAACCTTTCTTAACCACCATTATAACTTTATCGTCGTCTTCTTCCGTTTCTACTGGTAAAGTATCGATAGCTTCATGAAGGCTGGGGTCAAAATGCTGATTCACAGAAGGGTTTATAATTTCGACATTATTATTTTGAAGAATGGTCTGGAGTTGATTGTAAATGTACTCAATTCCTAGACGCCAATTCTGAGGGGCTTGTTCCCAGGCTTCTTTATTAGACCAAGCCATCTCAAAACTATCAGCTAGTGGGATCAATTCTTCCAATAAATCTATTTTTGCGTATTTAATTATCTGTTCCCGTTCCAGCCCACTTTTAGTTTTAAGGTTATGATAGTCGGCCTGAGATCTCTGCCAGCCGTTTAAATACTCGTTTTTTTCTTTCTTTAAGGTTTCCACCTCTTTCTTTAAAGAATTGATTTTAGACGCAAAATCAAAGGACTGAGGACTATCTATATCGTCCTCAAAGACTAAATCATCCTCATTATTATCATTTTGTTCAGATAACTTTTTTTTAGACACGTTTAAAATAGTTATTTAATAACAAAAATGCACTGGCGCAGTCTTTTTAGTAAGATCTACTGGTTGGTAGAAGTAGCAGTAGTAGAAACTTCGATACCTTTAGCGGTAAAACTATCCATAATCCAAGTACCATTTTTTACAAAGGCTTTATCTGTAGAGTGGTTGAAAACATGTCGGTTGACGCCAGTAGCATCCTTGGCATTATCGTCGGCATATAGAGCAACAAAATATTTATTACCAGCAATAGTACTTTCAGCTAAGTAAGCGCTTATATTAGAGTAGGTACCAGCTTCAAAATATTGAGCACCGATGATTTTAAAAGGAGCATCACCAGCAGTGTTACTGTTAAAAGTTACCACCCAAGCTGGTTCGGATAATTTTAAAGAAGCTACTTTAACGCGGTTGCTGATAGCTTGGTCGTTCACATCCAAAGACATTTCACTTGTAGTGACTTGAGTGCTTGCGGTATTTGATGGAGTTGTGGTTGTATCTTTAGTATTAGAAGTTGAAATTGCATCAGTAGTTGAGGCTGTAGAATCTTCGGTGTTTAAAATATCTGCATCCTCTAATTTATTTCCAAAAACTGCATAACCCAACAATAAACCAACTACAACTGCTACTAATGCGATTGTAATACTAACACCCCATTTGTCATCTTTCTTTTGTGAATTCATCTGATTATTTTGGTGATTATATGTGTCCATGTTTTTTAAAATAAATATTATTAAATTATTCCCAGTGAACTATCGTTTAGACCACTGAGGAGATTTTCGAGCTTTTTTCAATCCGAATTTACGTCTTTCTTTAATTCTCGCATCTCTCTTAAGTAGGCCTGCTTGTTTGATTGGCTGACGCAATGCTGTATCGTGAACCGATAAAGCCCGTGCTATGCCAAGGGCAATACTTTCAGCTTGGGAGTGTATTCCCCCACCTCGAACCACAACAGATACAGAAAATTTATCAGTCTCTACTGTTTTGAAAGGCCTTTCTATAATAGATACTAGTTCAGCGACTGGA
>Ga0208375_1003474_pt1 | contig 13376 bp, 11 predicted proteins | sample RifOxyD1_FD_184038 | JGI IMG/M metagenome (GOLD analysis project Ga0208375, IMG submission 184038) | Soil microbial communities from Rifle, Colorado - Rifle Oxygen_injection D1 (SPAdes) | ecosystem: Environmental > Terrestrial > Deep subsurface > Rock core/Sediment | place: Rifle, Colorado... | reverse complement strand
AAAAATTGTCAGTGGGATTTTTTTGCAAGTTGCGCGAGCCAAAAACAACATCGGCTTTGTTTTCTAATATCGGACGTAGAAGCTGGGGGTAGTTCTGGGGATTGTATTCCAAGTCGGCATCCTGAATCAAGATAAAATCTCCGGTGGCTGCCCGGAAACCGTTTTTTATAGCCGCTCCCTTGCCCAGGTTTTTCTCGTGATAAATGATTTGGTACCCGTTTTCCAAAGTTTTAAGAATATCAAGCGTCCCGTCGGTTGACCCGTCGTCAACTAAAATAATTTCTTTTTCCAGGCCGAGGGTATCAGCTCCCTCGACTTTTTTAAGAATTTTTAGCAGAGTCTCCTTTTCGTTATAAATTGGTATGATAATGGAAATTTTCATGTTTTTAAAAAGGAAAAGACTGATTTTAATCCGCCTAAAAGTATTTTAACGTCTTCAATACTTCTGATTCCCAATAATTTTTTTAGGATATAAGAAGGCCTGACATAAAAACTTTTATACATTAACTTGTAAAGGCCCTGGATCTGGCTAGCACTCAGATTTTCCAGTCTCATGACTGGCTTGGCCAGGGTGTAATCGTCCCAATCGTAAGTTAAAATCAGGTTTTTTTCTTTGGCCCATTTGAACATATCGGTGCCGGGGAAGGGCGTGGTGATGTTGGCGACTAGCAGATCCGGATCAAGCTTTTTGACGAAATCAATATTCTTTTTGATGATTTCCTTGTCGTCCCCGGGGCTGCCGACCATAAAAGCGAGCCGGCATTCAATGCCTGCTTGTTTCGTCCATTTTACGGCGTTAATGACTTGAGGGAGGTTGATGTTCTTATTGACGTTTTTTAAAACTGTTTCGTCGACATTCTCCACGCCGTACATCACCTGATGGCAGCCCGCTTTCTTCATTTTTTTCAGCATTTCCAAATCAATAAAATCAACCCTGGCAAAACAAGTCCAGGAAATATCCACCTTATTCTCAAGAATCAAATCGCAAAGCTTGCTCACGTTGTCTTTGTAGACCGTGAAAGTGTCATCGTAAAAGAGAATCTGCTTGATGCCGTAGTGCTTGATTAAGTATTGGATTTCTTCAAAGATTTTTTGAGCAGATTTAAAAACTATCCTGTTGCCCAGGGTTTTGCTGCAAAAGGTGCACCGGCCGGGGCAGCCCCTTGAGGTCATCATATTCATGGCCGGCAATCTTTTATACGCGCCTTTGGCCGGTTTATATTTTAAGACCGGGAAAAGGTCGTAAGCGGGCATGGGCAGGGCATCAAGGTTGGTGATTCTTTCCCTTGGAGGATTGGTGATAATTTTATATTTATTTCTGTCATAAAATTTTTTGAAAACCACCCCTTTGATTTCAGCCGGATTTTTTCCAGCCACAATCTCCTCCATGGTTATTTCACCTTCGCCCACCACTGTTATGTCCACAAACTTATTGCGGATCACCTCGTCGGTCACGAAAGTCGCATGCACGCCTCCCAAAACAACCGTGGCTTGGGGATAATATTCTTTGCAAATCTGGGCGATTTTATAAGCTTTTTTGATATTGCACGTCATGGCCGTGATGCCTATGACGGCAATGGATGAGAATTTTTTGATGAATTCTCTTTCAAAGAACGGCCGAAAACTCTCCACGGTCGGAGCATCGATATTGCAATCAATGACTCTTACTTGGTGGTTTTTGCTTCTCAGATAAGCGGCGATATAGGCCAGTCCCGGAGGCGGGAAATTTGAGTTTATTTCCTTCCAGATATTTTCTTTATCCTCGTAGAAAATGGGCGGGGAAATTAATAGGCAGTCTAACTTCATAAACCGAGTTTTTATTTTAATAAAAACGAAGATGATGATTCAATACTAACAAAGATGTCGTAAGCTTTCAAGCATCTTACTTTCCCTGAAAATAGGATTGATTTTATCCGAAAATTCATTATAATGGGGATATAAGCGGAAAGGCATTGATTACTAATGTTGGTGAGCGATAAATATGGTTCAAAGCTTTCTAATTTTAATAATTCCCATTTTTGCGACCGTCGGCGCCCAACTTTGTTTAAAAAAGGGGGTTTTAGGTTTAGGTGGCCTAAATTTCTCTTTTTCTAATATTTTTTCTTTAATTCCTCGGATTTTTCAGTCGGGTTGGTTGATGGGCGGGCTGGTTTTATTTGGCATAAGCTTTTTAGTTTACCTTTTTGCCTTATCCAAGTTTCAGTTAAATATCGTCTACCCAGTTTTGGTCAGTGCCGGAATTGTTCTGATAGCTTTAGCTTCCTGGGCTTTGTTCAAAGAGTCCCTTTCTTTGCTTCAGGTTTTGGGAATTATTCTCATAATTTTCGGAATATTTCTCTCAGTTCCTAGAGGATAGAAATGAAACTCTTAATTATTACCCAGAGGGTAGATATTAACGATGACAATCTCGGCTTTTTTCACCGTTGGCTTGAAAAATTTTCAGATAAACTGGAAGAGGTTTATGTGATTTGTCTTTGGCAAGGAGAGTATGATTTGCCCAAAAACGTCCACGTTTTTTCGCTGGGGAAAGAGAGAGGCGTCTCCAAAATAGGGCAATTTGTACTGCTTCAAAAACATCTGCTTGAGATTCTTCCCAAAGTTGACGGCGTTTTTGTCCATATGTGTCCGATTTACGCTGTAGCTGCTTGGGCATTGGCCAAAATTTTCAGGAGAAAAATGATCCTTTGGTTCCTTCACAGGGAAGTACATTGGCAGTTGAAATTGGCCGAAAAATGCGTAGCTAAAATTCTAACCGCCTCAAAGGAAAGTTGCCAACTGAAAAATAGAAGAAAAATAGAAATTGTCGGGCATGGCGTCGACGCAGATTTTTTTAAACCACTTTCAGGCGCAAAACATCAAGAATCAAACACTTTCAGGATTATTTCGGTGGGCAGAATTTCTCCAATTAAAGATTTGCTGACTTTGATTAAAGCCATGGATATTTTGATTTATCAAAAAAAAGTCAAAGACATTGAAATGCAAATTATCGGTACTCCGTTGGGTGAGGACGAAGAAGAATATCAAAAAAAACTAAAAGAAGAAGTCAGTAAAGTATATAAATTAACACCAATAACATCAACGGAAGCAAAAAACCTGTCCGGCCGCATCATTACAAAGGGCAAGCCTCACCGGGAAATGGCAGGGATTTATCAGCAAAGTAACCTTCTCGTGAACTTATCACCGACGGGTGGCATGGATAAAGTGGTTTTAGAAGCAATGGCCTGTGCTATCCCTGTTTTGGTTTGCAACGAAACGTTTAGAGATGATTTCGGCGGTTATGCCGATGTATTGATTTTCCAAGAGAAAAACCCCCAAGACTTGGCTCAAAAGATTTTGAACTTAAAAAACCTGAATGCTGCCGAAATTGGAAACCACTTGAGAGACCGGGTTGTTCAAAAACATAATTTAGATAATTTACTAAATAAAATAATTAATGTCTTTCAGGAATAAATTTAAAAATCTGATATATTTGGGTTTAAATTGTATTTTCGGATTGTTTTCCGTCAGAAAAGCAACGATTTTGATGTATCATTCAATAGGCCACAATAAGGTCTTTTTTACGGTCAGCCCGGAAAATTTTATAAAGCAAATGGATTATTTGTACCGGAAAAAATACAATGTTATTTTTTTATCGGAATTGGTAGATTTTTTGAAGAGCAAGAAAGAGATTCCTTCCAAAACCGTAGTATTGACCTTTGATGACGGATATGAAGATATTTTTTTTGGCGCCTTTCCAATATTTAAAAAATATAATTTTCCAGCCACCGTATTTTTAACAGCCGGATTTATCGGGAAACAAATTACCAACTCTGCCGGTATTTCCCTGAAAGCTTTAAGTTTTGAGCAAATCAGAGAAATGCACGATTCCGAACTGGTTGACTTTGAGCCTCATACCGTAAACCATCCCAGATTATCTCGAATTTCTCTTGAGAAAGCAGCGGGGGAAATTTTGGATTCAAGAGAGATTGTTGGAAAAAATTTAAACAAGAAATGCGATCTTTTTGCCTATCCTTACGGAGATTATAATCGGGAAATTCAGGAGGTATTGGAAAAAAATGGTTTTTCTGGGGCAATAACGATAAGGGAAGGTTTGGTTTCTCGTAACGATGATTTATTGGGTTTGAAGAGAAATTCTATTGATTCTTCGGTTGGTTTCTCTCAATTTAAAGGGAAATTGAACCTTTCGGTAGATATTTTTAATTTTATCCGAAGAAAATAGATAATAAAGTCAATATGAGTTCAAAATATAGTTTTAGAAAATATATTTATCCAACCAGGTGGATGAGTTACTGGTACCAAATCAAAGAAGTTTTGGATTTGGAGTCGGAAACGGTTTTGGAGGTGGGGGTTGGCAGTGAATTAGTCGCTGATTATTTAAAAAATCAGGGGATCAAAATTACTACCGTGGATATAGATGAAAAATTAAGGCCGGATATCGTCGGAAATGTTTTGAACCTGCCCTTTTCGGATAATCTTTTTGATGTGATATTATGTACGGAGGTTTTAGAGCATTTGCCTTTTGATAAATTCGAGGCAGCGTTAAGAGAATTAAAAAGGGTCAGCAGGAAATATGTGATTTTAAGCTTACCCCATTTTGGTCATTCCATAAAATTTAGTTTTAAGATTCCCTTTGTCAAAGAAAAAAGATTGGCGATTAAGCTTGCTTTTCCAATAAAACATCGGTTCGACGGTGAACATTATTGGGAAATAGGGAAAAGGGGATATTCCTCAAAGAAAGTTAAAAATATCATAAAGAAACACTTTAAAATCAGAAAGGAATTTATCCCATTTGAAAACCAATATCACCACTTTTTCGTCTTGGAAAAATAATCTATGAAAATAATTTATATCGCGAACCTGAGATTGCCAACTGAAAAAGCGCACGGACTCCAGATTATGAAAATGTGCGAATCCTTTGCCAAACAGGGGAACGAGTTGGAATTAATCATACCTCGGAGAGCAAATCAAATTAAAAAAGACCCCTTCGAATATTATGGGGTCGCCCGTATTTTTAAGATAAGAAAAATTTCCTGTCTGGATTTAATTACATTAGATAAATACATCGGTCATTTAGGGCTTTGGATTGAAAGCGTTTCTTTTAACATTTTTGCCGCCCCTCGTATTTTTCTCAAAAAGTCAGACATTATTTATACCAGAGACAAATTCTTCTTGCCTTTTAGTTTGTTTAAAAAAAATCTTATTTTTGAAATCCACACTTTTCCCCAAAACTATTTTTTATATCATTTATTTTTTAAAAAAATAACGGGAATCACCGTAATTACCCAGAAACTTAAAGAACTTTTAATGAAGCAGGGTATATCTTCGGATAAGATTTTAGTTGCTCCCGACGGTGTGGACCTGGAGGAATTTGACACCAAAAAAAGTCGGGAGGAATGCCGTGAGATCTTAAATCTCTCTCAAGGTAAAAAAATAATCCTTTACACGGGGCATCTCTACCAATGGAAGGGAACGGGTGTGCTGCTTGAAGTAGCGCGCAAACTTCCGATTGATAATTACCAATTTATCTTTGTCGGCGGGACAAAAGAGGATATTGTGGAATTCGAAAAACAAGCGGGGGGGGTGGGCAATGTTTTGGTTGTCGGCCACCGGTCGCACAAGGAAATTCCTTACTGGTTGAAGTCGGCTGATGTCCTAGTTTTGCCGAATTCCGGCAAAGAAGACATCTCAAAATTATGGACCTCGCCCATGAAAATGTTTGAATATATGGCCTCGAGAAGACCGATTGTTGCTTCCAGCCTGCCTTCTTTGAGAGAAGTTTTAAATGAAAATAACTCCGTTTTGGTTGAGCCGGATAATCCGGAGAAGCTGGCCGCGGCCATTAAAAAAATTTTAGAGAATCCCCAATTGGCCGAAAAAATATCAGATCAAGCCTTTATGGAAGTTCAAGATTACACGTGGGAGAAAAGAGTTAAAAAGATTTTTGAATTCTTATCTTCAAAAAACTCCTGAAATTATTCAAGGTGAAAAAAGCGAGTAGAATTACCAAGGGTATAACCGGCAAAGTGTATCTCGGGTAGGGGAACAGGACGACATGAAGCGCCCAGAAGTAAATAATAATCGTCCAAATCAGGAATATCTCCTTTTGCTTGATGAATTTCAGGGAGAGGAAGGCGAGCCCGAGGATAAAGAAGAAAAGGATCTTGTAGCATAAAATAAGATTGTTCGCCCAGGAATAATTTTCGGTTAAAACTTGAGCCCTTTCTCCTTTGGCGCCCGGATTCCAGAAAAGATAAACGTTCTTTAATTTAAAGAGAATCGCCGTTTGCAGATTAGTTTCGCCAGGTTTAAGAGAGACTGAACCCTGGGTATAATCATAGGTAACGAACGATTTATTCAGAGCCGAATCCAAACCCCCGCTCACCGGAATAAATGAGTCAAATTGAAGAAAATTTCGCAGAGTCCAGGGTAAAATTACGACTATTGCCAAAAGAAGAAAAACACCAATCTTTTTCCATTCGCCGGCCTTTTTCCGGAATTTCAAGGCAATAAAGAAAAAAAGACAAAGCCAAACGGGCAAAAGAAGAATCACGGGCCTGGTTAGTATGGCCATTCCCAAAATAACCCCCGAGATTATGATCGTTTTAAAAGTTTTTTCTTCCAAAGATCTTATTAAGAAATAGACTGAAAATAAAAAGAGGAAAATAAAAAGAATTTCTGTTAAGATAAGGGTAGAGTAAATTATGAGGTATGGCCACACGACAGTTGTTGCTGAGGCTAAAAAAGAAAGAGCGGGGGACAGTTTAAGGTATTTTTGGGCTATAAAATAAACGATGATTCCAATTCCAGCCAGAAACAGGAGTTGAATGATTCTCACAAAATCATAGTTATGCCCAAAAAGAGCATAGATGAGGGCAAGAAAAGAGGGGTAGCCTGGAGCTATTTGAGCAGTTGGCGTTTCGCCCACAGCAAATCCCTTTCCCTCGACAAGATTTAGGGCAATGGGGTCATAATATCTTACCGCATCGCTGGAGATGGGGAAGGCAACGCCAAATTTTAAATAACCAAAACCTACGGTCAGGGTTAAAAGAAAAATAAAAACTACGGCTTTCAAATTTTCTTTATTCATTATATAAACATAACAGAGAATATTTAAAAAAGATAGAGATTAAAAACTATGAAGTTAATAATTATTATCCCGGCCTATAATGAAGAAAAAACCATTGGCTCTGTTATTAGGGGAATCCCGGAGAATATTTTTGGCATTTCAGAAAAAGAAATTATCGTAATTGACGACGGCTCAACTGACAACACTGCAAAATTATCTCAAGAAGCCGGAGCCCGGGTTGTTTCTCATCCAGAGAATAAAGGGCTGGGCACTGCTTTTTCTACCGGAATCAAAGAGGCCCTCTCAAAAAAAGCAGACCTGATGATTAACATCGATGCTGATGGGCAATTTGATGCCCGGGATATTCCAAGGTTAATCCAGCCGATTCTAAACGAAGAAGCGGATTTGGCTATCGGTTCGCGGTTTATGAGGGGTTCTTCGGCGATTAAAATTCCTAAGATTAAGCTGTTGGGCAACAAAATAATGGCAAGATTTATTAGCCAAATTTGCGGTAAAAGGCTTTACGATGTTTCTTGCGGTTTCCGGGCTTATTCCAAAGAGGCTCTATTGCACCTCAATCTTTTTGGCGGATTCACTTATACCCAGGAAACGATTTTAAATTTAAGCTTCAAAAATTTAAAAATAACCGAGATACCAATTGGGGTAAGGTATTTTTCCGAAAAAAAATCTTTTATTTCCGGTAATTTATTAAATTATATTCTTAAGACGATGAAGATTATTTTTAGGACAATTCTGGATTACCGGCCCCTAAGATTTTTGGGCGGATTCGGTATTTTCCTTTTTTCTCTTGGGTTGGTCTTGGATATATTAATGCTTTGCATATTCTTACAAATCGGCCAGTTCACCCCTTATAAGTTTATAGGAATTTCTGGATTGAGTTTTAATCTTTTAGGATTGGTTTTTTTTACGATTGGCTTGATGGCCGACATATTAAATCGAATCCGCCAGACCCAGGAAAGGACACTTTATTACCAAAAGAAGAAATTTTATTATGGCGGATAAAGAAGATTTTGTCGGCAAATACCTGACCTCGAATTTCCTTATCAGGCTGCTTCTCCGGAATTTTTTTAAATGCGTCGAAAGAATAATTTATGACATTGATTTTAAAAGTGTTTTGGAGGTCGGCTGCGGAGCGGGTTTTTCTACCCAATACTTAAAGAAAATTTTCCAGGGTAAAAATTTTGAAGCCTCGGAGTACGAAGAAGAATTAATCAAAGAAGCTCAAGCCCGAAATCCCGACCTGCCAATTCGGCAGGAGTCAATTTATCGGTTAAAAAGAGAGCCTGACTCTTTTGATTTGACGGTCGTTCTTGAGGTTTTGGAGCACCTTAAAGATCCCGACTCCGCTTTAAAAGAATTGTCCAGAGTTAGTTCAAAATATTGTTTAGTTTCTGTCCCTCAAGAGCCCCTGTGGAGAATTCTGAATATTTGTCGTTTAAAGTATTTAAGTGATTTTGGCAATACTCCCGGTCACCTTAACCACTGGTCAAAAAATCAATTTATTGAATTTGTCGGCAAATATTTTAAAGTGAAAAAAATAAAATTATCCTTGCCTTGGATAATAGTTTTAGCCGAGAAGCGCAATTGAATTTACATTCGCCATTTTTTCACTGCCCCTCCGATTGTTCTGAGAAATTTAATGAATATATTGTTTCTGTCCCCGTATAGATATTTAGAACGTAGCCATTTGCATAGCCGCAGATCATAATCCATAAAGAAATTACCATTCTCTAATCTATACTTTGCCAATCTTTTGAAAATTGGTACATTGAGGCTGTATAAAATTGCCGCAATATCCACATACCTCCTGATTTTACCAGCCTCGGGGGCGGTAAGCCAATCCAGCCAGTCTGCTTTAAATCCATAGTGCCATCTGTCAAAGTTTTCCCATTCCTCTGTTTTTTGAGGCGGTTTAAACCCTTCCTTAACCGCCAGTTCATATAATGGAACTCCGGGATAAGTAAGGTATAACCCCGTTGTGAACACTACCATTTTGGGATTTATCTCCAAAAGCTGCGTTACCAATTTCATGGTTTGTAAAAATTCGCTCTTGGTTTCAGTGGGAAAGCCGATAATTATCGAAGCGCTTATTTTAGGAATTCCAAATTTAGTTAGAATCCTTACCGCCCTTAAGGTATTTTCCACCGTAAAGCCCTTGTTGATGAGTTTTAAAATTCTATTGCTTCCCGATTCCACGCCGAAAAGCAATTCTTTGCAGTTCGTCTCTTTTAATTTTCTGGCGAAATTTTCATCAACATAGTCTATCCTGGCGTCTCCGGAGTAGGGAAGATTTATTCTTTTAGCAATTTCAAAAGCCCTCTCTTTATCCACAAAAAAGTTGTCATCCCAAAACCTGATGCCATCAAGATTATATTCGGATTTTAATTTTTTCACCTCCGACACGATAAAATCTATCGAATGAGCCCTCCACTTTCTTTTATTGAACGCCAGATTATAACAAAAACCGCAGTTGTGAGGACAGCCGCGGGAAGTAACAATTGGCAGCACTCTCTTTAAGTTCCAGTAAGGCCTGATGTAATTATTTATATCAACCAGGCTCCAGTCGGCTTTATACTTGTCCAAGTCTTGAATAAAGGGTCTAGGCTCGGTAAATTTTATTTCTCCCTTATCTTTGTATCCTATTCCCTTTACGTTTTTCAGGTCTTCTCCTCTTTCTAAGGCCTTGGCCAGCTCAACCGTTGTTTCTTCTCCCTCGCCAAAAACTACGATATCAATATAAGATTCCCTTAAACATTGCTCGGGAGTCAACGAGGCATGGGCGTTTCCCCAAACTATGGGAATGTTTGATACTCTTTTTATTTCTTTGCACATCAGGACAGTATCTTTGATGCCTCCGGCAGTAAATGCCGAAAAGCCAATAAAAAGAGGCTTGCTTTGGACAATCTCGGCTACGTGATTCAGGGCATCTTCCGATGAGTAATGCAAAACTTTTACCTCATACCCCGCTTTCTTTAAGGCGTCTCCCACATAGAGTAATCCAAGCGGAGGATTGGTCATTCCTTTCAGCGAGTTTATTTTTATTAAGGTTATCATTGATTTTTATTTAGCTGAGCAATAAACAATCATATTTTATCTGAAAATGAATAAATAGTCCATCAACGGCATCAAGGACGAAGTTTGCCTGTTTTGGGTAAATGTGTTAGGAAATAAATATGGTTCAATTGATAAAAATTCACAAATGGGCTATATTGCTCGCTTTTTTGGTAGGCGTAATCGTCGCTTTCCCTCAGTTTTATTTTTCTTACGATAATTCAGAAACATACCGGGGTATTTACGTCTCCAGCACCGATAATGAATACAGCTATCTTAACCGCGTACAGGAGGTTCGGGATGGCCATTTCTCGCTGGGCAGCCCTGTTTTTAAAGAAGGGAAGAACGACCCTTATATCCAGTCACCCGGTGGTGAAATTTTAGTTGCTTATTTAGGAAAAATATTCTTTTTGGATTTAAACGGCACCATTTTATTGTCCAGATTTCTTTTTTCATTTTTGGGATTTTTAGCGATATACAGTTTTGTTTTTTTAATAACAAAAGAAAAATTAACCGCTTTAGCCGCGGCCATTACGGTTATCTTGGCCAGATTTATCTTAAGCCGCGGGGGGCTTTTTGCCCTATTGCGGGGGGAATCTCCGGTAGACCAATTTTTAGACCTTTATCGCCCTATTCAGCCTCAAGTAAGCTTTCTTTTTTTCTTTGCTTTTCTCGTTTTCTTTTGGCTTTTTTTTGAGAGAAAACAATGGCGCTGGGGAATTATCAGCGCCCTGATATTGGGCATCTCTTTTTATATTTATCCTTATACTTGGTCTTTTTTATGCGCCTTTTTGGGAGCGCTTTTTTTGATTCTTCTTTTCCGGAAGAAAAAACAGGAGGCAAGAAGGATATTCTTTTTGGCTTTGGCGGGAATTATCATTGCTATTCCCTATTTTATAAATGTTTACAGGCTCAACCTTTATCCCTCGCTTGAGGAGATAAGTTATCGATTCAGGCTGGTTGAAACCCATCAACCCATTTTGGGATTTTTAGTTCCCACTCTTTTCGTCGTTTTTCTGATTTTTTTCCCCAAGCAATGGAAAGAACGCTTTATTTTCTGTCTTGCTCTGCTTATTGCCCCCTTTATTGTTCTCAACCAGCAAATCATTACCGGCAAAGAGTTAAGCTCGGGCCACTATCATTGGTTTTATCACCAGCCCCTGACCATTATTTTTTTGATTATTATACTTCTTTATTGGGTAAAATTCTGGCAGGCCCGCTTGTCGGCGAACAGGGAAAAACCGGGGCCGTTAAAGAAAATAAATGCGGTAAAAGTTTTGGCATTTCTGATAATCGGGTTCAGTATTTATACCGGTGTAATTATCCAAGCCAGTTCCTACGGAAAATCAGAAGAAAAGATTCTGTCTGATCAAAGATACGCCAAGGTTGTCCAATGGTTTAATCTCAATGCCCAAAAAGACGAGGTAGTTTTAGCCGACCGCTACCAATCGGACATTTTATCAATATATACTTCTTTAAATCAATTCTACGCCACTCATAGCTTCATTTACCTTTCTGCCACCAACGAAAGAACGCTCAGCTCTTTATTTTTACTTTACAGGTTAGATGGGGTGAGCGGGCCAGAATCAGAGAACCTTTTCTTGGGAGAAGAAAGAGGTGTTCTTTCAGTAAGGGTCTACGGCACTTATTACAAGAATATAGCCGGTACAGCTTCGGCAATTCCCGATGAAATCCTTTTGTCTTTTGCTGAAAAATATCGGAATTTTCTTTTGATTCCCCTTGATAAAATTTTTGAAATTTACGATATAAAATATATAGCTTGGGACAAGATAAACCATCCCCGGTGGCAATTAGACCAATACCCGTTTTTGACTAAAGTTTACGAGGAGGGGGATTTCGCAATTTATATTTATAATAGATAAATAATATGATAAAAACATCGATTATCGTTCCGGTTTTTAACGAAGAGGGGGTCGTTGAGAAAGTAATGGCAGATATCAAAAAATATATTAATCAGGAATGTGAGATAATAGTGGTGAACGATGGATCTACGGATAGGACTAAAGATTTGCTGGAAAGAATACCCGATATTAAAGTTATTAGCCATTCTAAAAACTGCGGATACGGAGCCGCTTTAAAGTCGGGCATCAGGAAATCGCAGGGAGAATATATTTTAATTATTGATGCCGATGGCAGCTATCCGGTAAAGAGCATCCCCGAATTAATCAGTCAGATTGGCGACTATGATATGGTGGTTGGCGCTAGGACAAAACCCCAAAACCAAATACCGATTTCGCGAAAACCGACCAAGTACTTACTCAATAAACTGGCAAATTATTTAACCGGAACCAAAATTCCTGATTTGAATTCCGGCTTGAGAATAATTAAAAAAAAACTCATTAATCAGTTCTTCCGTTTCTTGCCCGACGGCTTCTCCTTTACTACCACCATTACCCTGGCTCTTCTGACCAACGGATACCAAGTTAAATATATCCCGATTGATTATTATAAAAGAGAGGGCAAGTCAAAAATAAGACCGGTCAGGGATACTATGAATTTTCTTCAATTAATTATTAAAACCGTCCTCTATTTTAATCCGCTTAAAATTTTTATTCCCCTCGGTTTAATTCTTCTTCTATCGGGCCTTCTGGTTTTTATTTACAGCTATCTTTTTGCTCCCAAGATAATGGATGTCACTATTGTCATTCTTTTTGTTTCAGCCATTCAAGTAATGGCGATTGGCATGATAGCGGATTTAATCATTAAAAGAATTTAACCATGGTCGCCTCGGAAATTATCAAGAATTTTCTTCATTTAAAATCCCTACCTACTTTTTGCACTTATTTAGTTACTTGGCGCTGCAATGCCAGATGCCAAATGTGCGATATTTGGAAAAAAGATAAGGGCGATGAATTAACCTTGGCTGAAATTGAGAATATTTTCCGACAGCTCAAATTAGACGCCATTAGAATTACCGGTGGGGAGCCATTCTTAAGAGAAGATTTGGCCGAGATAGTTAATACTATTCAGCAATATTCTCGCCCAAAACTTATTCATATTACCTCAAACGGACTTCTCACCGACAGAATCGTTTCTTTTATTGGGCGATGTAAAAAGACCAAGAATCTTCATATTAAAATATCGATTGATGCTATCGGTGCCAAACACGACCAAATCCGCGGGACGCCCGGCGCCTATACTCGCGCTATGGATACCTTAATGAAATTGATTGAATTAAGAAAAGATTGCCAGTTTTATTTGGGAGTAGACCAAACCA
>Ga0208375_1003473_pt1 | contig 13383 bp, 14 predicted proteins | sample RifOxyD1_FD_184038 | JGI IMG/M metagenome (GOLD analysis project Ga0208375, IMG submission 184038) | Soil microbial communities from Rifle, Colorado - Rifle Oxygen_injection D1 (SPAdes) | ecosystem: Environmental > Terrestrial > Deep subsurface > Rock core/Sediment | place: Rifle, Colorado... | reverse complement strand
CACCTTTGATGGATTTGACCTCAAAGCCGAAAAGCTCTATCCCCGCCTCGTACTTTTCGAGGATATCGTAGTTAAAATGGGCCTTCTTGTTGCGGATATCGGTAAACATAAGTGGTATAGTACCACAGATCCGCTCTCAAATCGACGAGCATTACGCGTTCTGCTATACTGGAAAATTATGGAAAATATGCATACAGCAGACGGGTATGAGCATCTCCGGGATGACATCCGCCCCATTATGGCTTGCACGGGCGACAAAGCATTGTTTAAGGATCATCCCGGCAGAGCCGAGGCTTTTTCTCATACCGCGCTCGATGCCATTTTTCATCAGGAACGCCATCGTCGTGACGAGGACTACGAGCCGCTTGCGGTCGACTCCAACATCTTCGAAGTCGACTGGTTTGGATGGGAAGAAAAATGGAATAAGGAACAGGTGAAGCATGGCGGGGACGAGTCGTACGTCATCTCACCCGTCGACACGCGAGACAAGCTTACCAAAGAAGGCAAAGAGTGCATCGGGCTTTTTGTTGTCGGAAAAGAAAAAAATTCTGGTGAGAATATTTCCTTCATGAGCCACCAGAACACAACATTCCTTCTTCATTTTAACGGGCCCGGTAAGCAGAAATTTATCGCTGATTTGCGCGACACACTGAACGAACTCAAAGATCGTGCAGAGCCCGGCACGATCGACGCCGTTATTTTTACTGGCAAAGATCTTCCTGAACGAACGTCGCACGGAAGAACGTATCATATCGAATATGAGGATCTCTGCACCCTGATTTCGGACACCGTGCAAAGTGTTTTAGGCTTTCGACCGCATGCCCTCGACCCAAAGACCGATGAGATCGAGGACCATGTGCTTGGAGACACCAAAGAACGCAGAATATATCTCATGCGCGACCCAGAGTACACACCAAAAGTGGAACACTTCTCGCGCAAAGGAGAGAAATAAAAAAACAGCCCATAAGAAATTGCAAACTTATGACCTGTTTTTTGAGAACGAGATTGCTGACATGAGGCTCTCGCTCAACTGGCCTCGGCCCACCCCTCACCTCGAGGGGTGGGCAACTCTGACTGTTACACCTTAATTCGACGCGTCGTTCTTTGGGCAGCACCCTCGAGCGCATCGAAGAGACGGCCCAACGAGCTTTTTTTGTCGGGACAGAACTTCACCCGGAAAAGCACCCAGCCCGCCGCAAGCTGAGCACCGAAGGTGACACCGACCGATCGCTGATCGATGCCGGTGCAGACGACCGTGTCGAAATATCCGGTCGCGAACAAGTAATCGTCCTCAACGCCGATACTCATGCGGCCCTGAACGAAACTAGCTTCGTTCAGGAGTGCCCGCGAGAGTGGACTGACGATTGCAATCGCATCGGTGGCGCCAAACCACATCTTGAGCCTAACGTCCGGGTGCAGGCTTTTCAAGATTTGGTCGTACTTCGCCGCCATTTCCAGATCAGCCACTGTTATTTGCGGCTTCACGGGAACGGCCAGCGGGGGCACTACGGATTGAGGTTCCTCGATAACAGGCGACAGCTCGCTACTATTTTCGAGTATCTCGTCGATCAAGATTCCAGTGTCGATGATGTCCGGCCCGGTCGGTTCGGCGGCACGTCGAACAGGTTCGACCAGGCCGTCCCGGATGAGCTCCTCGAGAAAACTTGAATCTTCGTCAGGCTCCGGGGGGTTCTGAGTTTCCTCCGTCGCGGCCTCGGATTGTGTCGCCGTAAGGGCTTCAATTTCCTCTCGGGCCGTCGATGGGGTCGGTGGATGGAGGTGAGCGGTTGCATTGATCACGATCTGAGGGATGGGCTCTTCGAGGTCATCGAAAGATCCCATGTCCTTGACCAGATGATAGACACCATCGATGAGCTTGAGTTCCCCATACTCATTGTCATCGATGTACTTCTGTTGTAGATACCGGGCGAGTTCTGACTTCGAACACGACCGGAGCGACTTGGGGAGTCGCGCTTGCTCCTCGTAAAATTCGTCGAGAGTGAATGAGTCGGTTGCATAGGATATTCTGGTGATCAAGTCCCAGGTGTTCTGGGCAATCACCCGACTCCTAAAAACACCTTCACCCAAGGGCTGCGCATCAGGGTCGGTCTTTACTCCTTCATCGGTGCCTCGGGTGAAGGGCATGACAACAAGAGGATTCGCCTTTCCGGCCTCTGCTTTTAAAGCGAGTTTGGCGCCGAGCTCCTGCCAACCGCGATTTTCCACAGTGCGCCTGAAATCAATGATGAGATCAAGCACACCTTGGTGCACCGGCGGGGCCATCTCGAGCGTACAGGTGCCCTCCGGAGTGGCGAGCATGACGAGCACGCGAGTGCCACCTTGCGTAAAAGTGACCTCTACGACCTTGCTCTTCGCCTCTCTGTTCATACCGCCGAAAAGTGCGGTGAACTCCCCTCGCGTATAGGCCGTCGCGAAGATAAGGAGCTTCAACAGATTGACGATGAACTCTGGGATGAGATCATCGACTCTCAGCATGAAAACCGGCTGCTTCTTGATCTTAGCCATGGGAACACCGAGTCCTTTCATTCAGTACGTTGAAGTGTGTGTAGTAAGTTTCCCGTTCATCTCTAAGCTCCATACAAAAGCACAAAAATGAACGGAAAACTTCAGCCAAAATTTGTCAAAAAACACCGAAAACTGCCGAGCACTCTACCACATTTCTACCCTCCCGTCGATCACCTGAATGGCGGAGGTGAAACCTCCGCCGTTAGAAGAAAACAAAAAAACAGCCCGAAAAATTCCGGCTGTTTTTTATTAGAACGACCTGCACAAAAGGGTATCGTTCTTACTTGCCCCGCGGGCCCCACGTCGGGGCCCGCATTCGCTCATCGCCTAGCGGCGGATCGGCTCGGCACAGATGCCGAACTTAATGCCGCCGAAATCGACCCACCCGCTCTGCAGATCGATGTCGATCAGCACGGGCGGATGTTGCTTCGTGACGATCTTGGCCCGCCGGGCGACGCGCGAGGGCGTCATCTTGGCGGGCCGCCGGGTGGTCTTCTTCGAGGGCTGCTTCGGCAACCCGCTCTGTGCGAGCGAGTTGCCGAACCCCTTCACGGCAGTGGGGACAGGCGTCGGCTTCTCCTGGGCCTTGCGGTGGTCCAGGATCGCCCGAGCCTGAATACACAGCTCGGGCAAGCGCGCAAAGAGCTTGGCCATATTGCCACCCGTCATGCGGAGGTTGTTGTACTCCTCCACATCGGCGGCCTTCACATCTTTGGCCAAGATCTCCAAAACTCCTGTTGGCGACTGCTCGAGGGGCGTCGCCTTACCCCTTTCCAACCGTCGGCCGATAATTCGGCCGTATCTGTCATCCACCATAGGACATGCGCCCTCCTTCGGCGCGGAACAAACCTCGGCTCAGAGCATTATTTTTTCGAGCAATTCAGCGAATTTTGTTGTAAAGAGCTATTATTTTCGCAGACTATATAATAGCATATAATTGACTATCTGTAAATATCATGTTCTAGGGCGGTCAGAGACAAAAAACACCAGAGTTACCTGATGTTTTTTGTGCTGGAGAGGTAGACCTTGTTATTGTCTTTATGGCTGCCTCTCACAGCCACCGGCAGTATGCCGGTCTTTGTTTTCTTCTCTGTTTGTTACCTCTTTTCCCAACTCTTCTCTTTAAGCCGTAGGAGGAATTCCTCGAAAGCGTCAATGGCGCCCGGCGGGTTGCGCTTCTTGAGCTCCTCGATCTCAGACGTACTGCCAGGAAGCTGCTTGCGCAGCTGCTGATAGATCCATGAGTCTTTGCCCCGGACCTGCCAAACAAGATCCATGATCTCGTCCTGGCTCGACTCTCGAAGCGGCCGATGGGGTAGCGCTTCCGGGTCGACAAGCGTGTGCTTTTCGTTAAACTCTCGCGCATACGCCTCGAGTCCAAGGAAAAGCTCAAACGCAGTCAAGAGCTCTGGCGGCACAATTGCCACCAAATACTCGTTGAAAGCCCCGTGAGCAGCCCCATTGCAGGTAACCGCGATGACTGCTCTTGTAGCATCGTCGCGGTCGTGCGGATCTGCAATGATCTGCTCGCAACAGACCAAAGCAGGGGCGGTAGCAAGGACGGTGCTCTGGCAACCTTCTACCGCCCAAGGGAACGTAGCGAGAAGCGCCTTATCCAAAATCTGGTTGAGCGCTTCTGGCATCTTTTGCACCGGTTCTGGTGCCAGCGGTAGTGGTGAGGCTAGTGCAACTTTCGGCTCCTGTCGCCGCCTCTGCACCCGAGGTGGCTTAGGTGCCGGAGGTTCTGGCGCAAGCTCCTCATCGATGTCGATCTCGCTCGCGAGATTGAAATCTTCGAGACTCGGCGCCGCTTCCTCGGGCTCTCGGTGCACGGTGACGACTACTGTCGGTCGAGGTCGAGGGTTCGCTGACTTGATGATTACCGGGCCCGATCCCCTTCCTTTTGTTATCGGGTTGACTCGCATAGTATGTAGGCGTGGCGCCGCTTCCTTCATTTTTGCTTGGAAGTCAGCGTTCGGACCTATCGGTACTACCGTGCAGACGTGGCGCCATCGAGTCTCTCCTTTATCCTCGACGAGCCCCACGAATACCCCGAACTTGTCGTCCCACACCACGACTCGTGGCATGTCGACAGTTGAGGGAACCTCGAAATATTGCGCATGAGTGACTCTGACCTCTCCCTCCTTAATCAGGGCGAGCTCAAGCAACTCCACGACAACATCCTCGAGGATTTTTGAAACGGGCGGGCCCTTGCCCGGGATGATTGCTGTCATAGCTTTCCTCTCGGGCTAAGCCCTGGTTAAGGTAACAATTTTTCGGAGAACAAACCGTGGCTGTCCTCCTTCTAGCACAAACGCGGGTGGAATACAAAAAAGTATTACACAAGCTTCAAAATTTCCTTCGCTAGTTTATCCGGATCGTGACGGATGAGCGTACGACGAATGAGGTCCGCGTTTTTATACTCTTTACGTGGTTCATGTAGTTTGTCGGCCAAAATATCTGCCCCCACGAGCTTCGCTTTTGATTTTCCCGCTCCACGATCCGAGCTTCGAGATCCGAGCACGACCGGGCTTCCCTCTTCCCGATACTTCTTGACGAGCTCAGGAGCGGGCGGCTTGGTATTGTAAAGAACATGCGTAAAAAAGTCCTTGGCAATATATCTCTCTACTTCCCGCATATGATCGACTACCGTAAAGTCATCGGTATCGCCGAACTTGTTCATCAGGTTACAAATAAAAAGCTTCTTTGCCTTTGATTTTTTGAGCGCCGTCGTCATGCCCGTCGGAATAAAATTGGGAATCAGCGAGTCGTACAAACTGCCGGGTCCGATCAGTATAAGGTCCGCTTGCGCAATCACCGTGAGTGCACGCGGATTCGCGGGCAGTGACTCTTCAAAGAAGACGCGCGACACTCCGAAGCGGGTGAGCATAAAAAAATCTTCGATCATGCGCTGGCCTTTGATAATGCGGCCGTTACCCAGTTCAATCATCAGATTGGCCGGTTGAAGAGTAACAGGAATGACTTCGCCTTTGACTGCGAGGATTTTGTGCACGAGCGCGAGTCCTTTCACAAAGTCACCCTCGGCCTTCTCGGCACCCGAGATAACAATATTGCCGACACTTTGGCCATGTAGACTGCCTCCGCTAAATCGGTATCCAAAGAGCTTACGAAGCTCGAGAGAAGCTTCCGAGAGCGCAACCAGACACTGGCGTATATCCCCGGGCGGGAGGACCCCGTACTCGTCGCGTAACTTGCCCGTAGAACCCCCATCATCAGACATCGAAACAATTGCCTTGATATCAAGATTCTCGTATCCACGCAAACCGGAAAGCACGGTAAACGACCCCGTGCCTCCACCGATTGTTACTATTTTTTTTAACCGCATGTGTGGCCAGTATAACTCGACGCGGACGTTCTCTGGTGCCTTGCTAAAGCCGCTAAAATATAGTATATTGTAGCCACCTTGTTGTATAAGAAGATACGCATCAATAACCAGATCACTGCCCCCGAATTACGGGTTGTAACCGATAGTGCGCAGAATTTGGGCGTTATTTCTTTACAGGAGGCACTTCGGGTTGCCAAAGAGCAGGGCTTAGACCTGATCGAGATCTCCCCGACCGCGGTTCCCCCCGTGGCGAAGATCATGGACTTTGGCAAGTATCAGTACCTCGAGAACAAAAAACAAAAGGCGGCAAAAGCAAATGCCCACGCCTCGGAGCTCAAGATGCTCCAAGTCAAGGTCGGCACCGGAGACCACGACCTCGAGCTCAAGGCAAAGAACGCGAGCAAGTTTCTTAAAGAAGGCCACCGCGTCTACATCGAGCTTTTCCTCAAGGGACGCTCAAAGTATATGGAGTTTAATTTTCTCAAAGAACGCCTAGAGCGCGTACTCACGCTCATCACCGAGCCGTACAAAGTCGCCGATCCAATCAAAAAAAGCATGAAGGGTTTGGCGGTAACTATCGAAAAGCAATAATATATATACAATGAAAACAAAGAAATCAATGAGTAAGCGCTTTCGGGTGACCAAGTCGGGCAAGGTCATCGGTCGCAAACCGGGCAAGAATCATTTTAACGCCAAAGAAAGTCGCTCCAAGCAGTTACGCAACAAACGCGGCGTCGAGCTCGACTTCCCCCGCAAAGAGTTATCGACCTATCTGAGTCTACCCAAAAACTAGAAACTAAAAACTACAAACTGTTATGGCACGAATCAAAAAAGGACTCCAAGCACAAAAGCGTCGTCGCAACGTTTTAAAGGCCGCCAAGGGCTACCGCTTCGGTCGCTCCAAGAAGGAGGCGGCCGCGAAGGAGGCTCTCGCCCACGCATACCAGTACGCCTTTGGCCACCGGAGGGACAAGAAGCGCGACATGCGCGGCCTCCAGCAAACCAAAATCGGTGCCGCCTCGAAAGCGCACGGTATCTCATACAGCAAACTGATGGGCAATCTCAAAAAACACCACATCGAACTCGACCGCAAAGTATTGGCAGAGCTCGCTGAAGACTTCCCGAAGGTATTCGAGGCGGTAGCTCAGCTCGCCATTTCAGGCATCTAAGAGAAAAATAAAAAGAGACTTGGGGAGAGCATTCCCGATGAAGACCTGCGGCTCTACGCAGGTCTTTTTTTATTTTTCTCTTCTGCTAGAATAAAGAGTATGCTCAAAAATCCACTTGGTGCTTTCTACTCTATTGCAAAAGGGCAATACGGGAGCGGATATATCGCCGCTTTTAGAGCGGCTGTCGCTGACGGGTGTACTGCCATGCATTTATTTGCCAAATCACCCCGGTCTGCCAACCTGCGGGGAGAGTACAAAGCCGATGCAAAGATCGCACGGGAGTTTTTTGAAAAGTCCCCCTTGGAATATGCCGTTATCCACGCAGGCTACGTGCTGAACTTTGGCAAGCCTGTCAAAAAAGAGGACATCGTTTTTAGAAATATTATCGAAGATTTACACATTGCAGAGGCACTGGGCATTGACGGCGTTGTCCTCCATATGGGCAAACATACCGATACCGACCCGGCAACGTCGCGCGATTTGTTTATCCAAAATATTGTAGAAATCGTAACAAGCACAAAGCACCTGAAGGCAAAGCTTTTGCTCGAAAATACTGCTGGTCAGGGTTCGGAGCTTGGTTACCTCTTCAATGACTTTGGCAGTATGTTCCGTGCCATGCAGGACAAGCTCGGTGATGACCCGCGACTTGGTGTATGCCTCGATACCGAACATTCCTTTGCGGCAGGATACGACTGGACCGTCCCCACCAAGGCCAAAACGGCCATGAAAGAATTTGACACAGAAGTAGGCCTCGGATATCTTCAGTGTGTGCACTTTAATGACGCCAAGCCCCTGTGTGGTTCACGTCGCGATAGACACGAAGACATCGGCGTCGGCAATATTGGTCACACGGGCCTTAAGAATTTCATTGATCTCTTAAACAAAGAAAGTAAAAGGAGCATCCCCTTATTGTTAGAAACCCCGGAGGTAGCTGCTACCTACGCCGAGCAAATAAAAATGGTGCGCGAGTGGTACGCGTAAGGTCTATAGCGTTCTAAATGTTGCCTTGTCGATTTTGACGAGTTCAATGAGGCGTTTGACCAATTTGCTCGGATCAGCATCGTAGATAATCTTCTGGTTATCTTTGGCGCGGTGGGATTTCTCTAAAATCATCTTGATTTCATCATCGGTGTCCCATGGCCCGGTAAGTATGCCAATGGGCTTGTTGTCTTCGAAGGCAACCGTGAATTCATGGAGTGTACCGATGCGTCCGGGGCCGATGGCAATAGCGTCGGCACTGCGTACCATCTGGATGTCACGAAAGGGGTACCCCCCGCCGACGTACATGATCACATCCATAAAATCCGTCGGCAAACCCCATTTTTCGATATGTTCTTTTTTGCTCAAGGCGGGAGAAAGCCCGATAGAAAGCCCCCCTGCCTCGCGTGCTCCTTTGGCCGCCCAGAGCGGGATACCGGTGGTCGCACCGGAGATAAGCACGGCCCCTTGGCGTGCGACCTCTGTGCCAATTTTTACTGCTTCATCAAGTACCGACTGGTCAAGGAACGTTCCATCCGCAGTTCCTGATATTGCGATAGTAATCTTCTCCGACTGATGTGTTGTGTCGTGTGGGTCCATAAAATTTTTTAGCTTGTAGTTTTAGAAATCCAATTCGATACTTTCTCCGGCGCTTGGCGCATACGTCTCCACGCCCAGGTTATCACGAATGCGTTGCACCATAAATAACGAAGACGCCGGCTCACCCAGTGCGACAAAAATCTTCTTCACACTTCCGTCGCAGGCCTGCACAAAATCAAAAAGTCCGTCACCATCTTTATGTGCCGAGTAGCCGCCGATCGATTCGACACGTGCATTGACGTTGACCGGGGTTCCAAGGATCCACACGCGCTTGGCGCCGTCTTGGAGCATTCTACCCAAGGTCCCTGCAGCCTGATAACTGACGATCAGTAATGTGGAGTTTGGATCCGACAGATAGTTGCGTTCGTGATGGATGATACGTCCGCCGTTACTCATGCCCGAACCGGCAATGACAATCTTGGGGCTTCTATCAAGTTTGATGGCTCGTGATTCATCCGTCGTCATGGTCATCTTGAGTCCCTTAAAGTTAAAGATATCGTCACCTCCCCGTATAATAGAGCGTGTTTCTTTATTAAAATATCGTTCGTATTTTTTATACACCGCAGTTACTTTAATGGCGAGCGGCGAGTCCAGATATACCGTCACCGGAGCTATTTCATTTTTTTCAACCATCGCGTTCACTTCATACAAGAGGTCTTGCGTCCGCTCGACCGAAAATGCAGGAATCATCAAGGTGCCTCCTGCAACAATAGAACGCCGGATCACTTGTCGCAATTTCTCTGTCCGTTCATTCCTGTGTTCATGGTTGCGGTTCCCATAGGTGCTTTCGATCAGCAGATACGTAGCGTCGGTCACAACTTCCGTATCCTTCACAATTGGCGCGGGGGTGTTACCGAGATCACCGGTGTACACAAATTTTTTACCATTGTAGGTTATCTCGACCATAGATGACCCCAAAACATGTCCTGCATCGCGGAAGACTACCTGGAACTCATCAACCGTGACCGGCTGATGATAGTCGAGTGTTTTCCAGAGTGCTGCCGTCTTGGCAACATCCTCTGCGGTATACAGCGGCTCAGGGCGTTTGTCTTGTTCGCGTTCTTTTTCCAAGACTCCCATACTGTCTTCGATAAGCAAAAGCCCGATCTCCTTCGTGGGCCCTGTTGAATAGATCGTGCCGGTAAATCCATACTGTACCAGCCGCGCAATGCGACCGACGTGGTCGATGTGCGCATGACTCACAAAAAGCGCTTTGATCTGTTTGGGATCGTAGGCGAACGGTTCCCAATTTTTCGCATCAGCCACGCGTGAACCTTGTAACATTCCGCAGTCGAGGAGTATTTCGGTTCCCTCTTCGCTCACCAATCTAAAATTAGCACCGGTTACCGTTCCTGCTCCGGAATGAAAGTGAAGTGTCGCCTTTTTCGTCATTGGATAATCATATCAGAAAACACAAACTCCCGCCAAGAAATTTTGAGGGAGTTTGTGTTTTGGGATAGACCGTCAAGTTATATTGTCCTAGAAAATTCTAGGTGGGTGCTCTGTGTGGTGCGCCAAGGCGTACCGCAACGTTCGAGCTCCCTGTATAAACTTATGCTAGTCAATATAGCTTCACGATCTGTCTTCCATTGTATGACGTGCGAGCTTCTTGTCAATTACAAACCGAGGATTTTATGCACTTGTTTGATGAGTGAAAGTACGGGTGCGGCCGGAAGAAGGCTGTAACTCTCGACTCCTTCGTCGTCCTTGATCATCCAGGGAGTTTCTTGTACAACAACCTTACCCTTCTCGTCAAGAGAATATTCGTATCCTGGCGTCGTTTCATACTGATCAATCATTTTCTTTGCTTCTATCACCGGCACCGAATTACGAATATACACCTTAGGCACTCCATCAAGGGTGAGGAGCTGGCGCATTATTTTTTCATCAAGCTCAAGTCTGCCCTTGAGCGCCTCCATGCTCAAATCATCTCCTTCTGACTTTTTCTTACACCGTGCGTTTTTACAAGACGGGTTATCACACATGAGGTAAAATTCGCGATTGCTCGAATCGTATCCAACTTCTTTGGTCACGAGCAATTTGGTATTTCTCGGTGTGTGACATACGGGACAAATAACGCGGTACTTCTGTCTCTCGACGATAATCGACGTGGGAACATCAATGAAGACAAAGAAGTCCGGGTCGTCGCGGTAGCCCATGATGTGGCGGAAGTAGAGTGACATCGAGACTTGATCCGGCAGACGAGGGAAGCCGTCCAGAAAGATGGCTTTTCGTTTCCCCCGGTTTGAAATTTCGCGTTCAACCAATGCCAAGATGAGTTCGGTAGGAACCGAGGGCGCGGTCATACTGCGTCCGTCAAGCGCAATAAGTGCGTCGGCAAGTGACATGACGCCACGATAGATAGGTGCGAGTTCGCGCTGTAATCTTTTCTTTCCCGCTGGTGTTGCCAGCTCTTTATGCGCAGCGCGGACAACATCCCCTACCGATAGGTGCAAAATGTGTTCGTGGCCGACAGCCTCGCCAAAGAGCTTGGTATACGTCCCTTTGCCCGAGTTCTTCTTGCCCATCATAAAGGCCACAAAGGTATTTTTTTTCAAAAATTTACGCAGGTCTTTAATCTCTTTGCCCGCCTTGAAGTCAAAATACTTCTTGCGCCCCTCGACCGTACCCAAGTCATATTTCTTCTCCCCACCAGCCTTGCGTGTCTTAAATACCGGAAATCCTAAAGTCGCCATAGTATTCAAAATTAATGCTAAAGATGTGCTATGTTAGCAGAAAAATGAGCTTCTTACAACGTTGTACTTTTGCCGCGTTTGGGGTACTATGACGACCATGAGTATCGTCATTTTTGTAACCGGAGGAACATTCGACAAAGAGTACAACGACCAGACCGGCCAGCTCTTTTTCAAAGGAACTCACTTGGATGAGATTCTTGAGTTGGGACGTTCGAGGGTTACGGTTGATGTACGCACGCTCATGATGATCGACAGTCTCGAGATGACCAACGAAGATCGAGAAAATATTGCAAGAAATTGTGAAAAGATTCCGGAAGACAAAATCATCGTCACGCACGGCACAGACACGATGGTTGAAACCGCAAAAGTTCTTGCCGGCAGAATAAAAAATAAGACAGTTGTACTTACCGGCGCCATGATCCCCTACGTATTTCGCAGCTCTGACGGACTGTTTAACCTCGGTGCTTCCTTAGCGTTTGTGCAATCACTTCCGCACGGTGTATACATAACCATGAACGGACGTTGCTTCAACTGGGATAACGCAATAAAGAACAAGAAGTTGGGAGAGTTCGAAGAAATTCAAAAGAATTAGCTTTTGGATTTTCTATCAGACGTAGAGACGCCGCCGGAACTAGAAGTGCCGGCGGCGCTCATTGGGTCGATCTCTCGCAGAAGCTGTGATGTCAGCTCGCAGGCGAGTAGGCCAGCCACCTTGGGGTCGTCTCGACCAGGTTCGAGTAGATGCCGGAGGCGGGAGCGGTCTCGATGACCGCGTCCAACGCCAACACCCCGAAGAACTGCACCCTGATGTCGGGGTTGCCGAACCTTTGGATGCCGATCTGGATGTGCTTGCACACGATGCTCTCGAGACACCGGAGCGCATGGTGAAACATGCTGCACGGTCGTCCGTTCACGGAAAGTCCGGTGAAGCGGAACTCGACTCCGTACATGCAGAACCCGGTCGAGATCGTCTCGTCGGGAAGCTGGATGTAGAACTCGGCAGGCCGCGAGAGGATATCTTCAATCTTGAAGACCTCTCCCATGCCGGCCAAGAATTCCTGCGCAAACTCGGGCGAGCTGAGTTGCTCCCGAATCGGCGCGGGGATGTCGTGGTTGAAAACTGCCTTGCCCTTCATGAGGGTCCCCTTTCTGGGTTATGGCTGAGCTCGTTGAGCCCAAACTAGCCGAAGATATATTACTACACTTTATGACTTTTGGCAAGTACTAGTAAAACTTAGTGGCGTCGGTCTGTTACGCTGCTTTTTTTAGCTCCTCTTTGATTTTGGCCATTTTTGACAACTCTTCTTGCCGTCTTTTTTCTTTCAGACCCTCACCGATTCTCGATGAAAGTGTTTCTTTGCTCAGCACGGTTTCAGCCACACCACGATCATGTGCAAGGGCTGCCTCTGCCTCAAGAGCAGCGATCTCCCGGCCTTTTTTCAGATCAGCAGAAGTCGAGTCTCTAAACTCAGCCTGCTCTGCCAACTCACCACTTGCAGCATCCAGATCATCGACGGGCATTGGTTCCATATCATTAGATTATTGTATATGAGCGCTATAGTACAAAAAAGGCTCCTCTCTGCAACCAGGACACTCCTGTCCAGACGAGGATTATACACGCGCGACAACAAGCCCCAGTTTTTCGAGCCGCATGCGAATGGCACCGTACTTACGACCCATGAGCCTTGCGATCTCTGACAGCTTGATTTTCTTCTCGAATAACTCTCTGAGTGTCTTCTCTTGGGCTTCATCCCACGGACGATAAGCATTGGTATGTTTTTCTCTAATTTCTGCCAAGGTACCGGTGCCGCCTTGTATCTTCGTTTTTTTCTCTTTTTTAGCTTTTGCGGTTTTCTTGCCACCTGAAGCAATGATAAAGTTATCATGCATTTTTTCGAGCTCTTTTGATGCGAGTTTGCTGAATGCCTCTTCGGCTTCTTCTGAACGTATTCTAAACTCCTCATCCTGTGCCAAGACTTCCGGGTGAACCTCAAAAGCTTTCGCGTTCCAGCCCAAGATATGAAGGCCGGAGAGTCTCCGCACGCGCGACAGTGCCACATATCCTTGG
>Ga0208375_1003469_pt1 | contig 13391 bp, 16 predicted proteins | sample RifOxyD1_FD_184038 | JGI IMG/M metagenome (GOLD analysis project Ga0208375, IMG submission 184038) | Soil microbial communities from Rifle, Colorado - Rifle Oxygen_injection D1 (SPAdes) | ecosystem: Environmental > Terrestrial > Deep subsurface > Rock core/Sediment | place: Rifle, Colorado... | reverse complement strand
GGGATATTTTAATTCAAAGGATTCAAAATAGCCAAAACCTACGGGTGCAAAGTCTTCGACCCTGAGCTCAGACCGAAGGGCTATTCCATCTCGAAGGTGGAAATCATACTTCAGCTCCTACCAAAGCTTCTTTTATTGCGTGCTCACTCTTCTTAATGTAAAGTGTAAGCATGCCAGCAGACGGAGTAGTGATTGAAAACGAAACGGGGCGTGTTGTTGAAACAAATCACACACCTCCTCCAACAGATAGTGAAATAACCGCCCAACAAATAAAAGATATGTTGACTGAAGAAGAGAAAGATAACCAAATTCTGCAAGGCTATCTATCTCCCAATATACAAACAATTATCGCTAAAAGAAATCAAATTGTCACCTCTGCTCGATCAATGTTTAATGGTATGCCCGCCGCAGCAGAGATGACAAATAGTGCTATGCAAGAAGACCAGCTGATGGCCGATCTCCAAACTGCCGAAGAAATAGCAGGGCTAATCGGCACTAATTTAACCTCTCAACCGCTCGTCTCCCCCCTAGATTTCCGAAAGATAAATGATATGGATACAGCCTTTGTAGATAAGGACCGACTGGGTGTTTTCGCAAGAGGAAACAACGGAATAAACGTAACCCTGGTTCGCAAAACAGATAAATATCAAAGAAAATACATTAGGGTGTTCCCCCAAACCCCACATCCTCTCGCGATTGCCAGAAATGCGGTAGCTGCTCTAGCCTCAACCGCCGACAAGCATCTCAGTGCCTCACGAATCAGTTAGCCGCCGACATTACCCTTGAACAAATATTACGAAGCTCTAAAAAGTAACAAAATAGCCAAAGGATGAGGGGGGGGTCAAGGGAAGTCCACCCGACGGGTGGACATTAGGAAGAGATTGTATCTGACCAACCTTCTCTCCCTTGAGTAAACTCTCGTCCATCAGGAGAGATACACTTTCTTGGTCTGCCAGTTTGTATAAAATTTTGTTCAGAGGAGAGCTGCCCACCATCATGGCCAATTGATTTAACACAATCGTCATATGTTTTTACCCATGAATATTTTTCTTTCATTGTCGGTGCTAGGTCTCCACCTGGCAACAATTCTGGAATGAAATTACTTTCAGGGCAGCCATGATTGCATGAGCTGTAATCCCCTTGGTTGAGAAGTATATCTGCCAATTGCCAAGCGGTCATGCTTTGGGAAATAGTGTATCTAGCTTCTCTATCAATAGTATTATTGCTAACTTTTAAGGCCCCGTCCCTTCCTTGAGTTGCATCCTTTGTATGCTCCAGTGCATATTTAAAAGTGCCTTCGTCTTTAATAAAGTCATAGTAATGTAAATCACCAATGACAGCTTCCAAGGTGAAGTTTTTTCCAATAGTAAAATCAATTGGTTGAGTATCTTGTCTTGGAGCTTCAAATTTACTTTGCCAGTCTTTATACCAGACAATAGACCCTAAGGTCAGAACTACAAAAAGGACAATTAAGTAAGTAGTTATCCTTCGTCTAAATACTTTAAATTTCATTTCTGACTGAATTATAGTTTTTGAAGTAAGATTAAGCAATTAGTAGGAATTTAGATGGAAATGGATTCGGCGGACTCACCATTTCGGCTATTCATAACGAATTGCCTCAATTGGGGGAAGTTTAGCCGCGCGCCGTGCCGGGAAAACGCCAAAGAATATTCCTATTCCCGATGAAATTAAGAGTGTGATTACCACCGAAAAGAGATTAATGCTGGCCGGGAAGAATATCCTGACAATTAGAACTATTACAGAAGCTAAAATTAATCCCAAAAGTCCTCCAAAAAGGGAAAGAATAAGACTCTCTGTTAAGAATTGAAGAAGGATGTCTTTTTCTGTAGCTCCGACGGCGCGCCTTATCCCGACCTCTTTCGTTCTTTCGGTAACCGTTGCATACATAATATTCATTATTCCTATTCCTCCAACAACCAAGGAGATGGAACCTATTGCAATCAAAACCGCATTAATAATTCCAAAGATTTGATTAATTGAATTAAGAAGTTCGGACTGTTCAGTTACTGCAAAATCATCTTTGTCATATCTTTTTAAAAGCGCCTCTTCTGCCTTCTTTTTGGCATCAGCTACCATGTCATCCGATTTAACCCCCAAGTAAATTCCCCAGAATTTTTTATCGGGATTGATACTGCCAAAAGTTGTTTTATACGGAACAAAGAATGCATTGTCTGCTTCATTGTCACCTTTTTTCTCAGCTACTCCAATTACTTTGAATCTTTGGCTTTCAAAACGAACGGTTCTTCCTATAGCATCCCCGGCAGTACCGAATAATTTTCCAGCAATAACATTCCCTAAAACCCCAATTTTAGATCCAGAAGTTACATCGCTTTTTCCAAAAAGCTCTCCGAATTCCGCCTCAACATTCATTAGCTTAAATCCTTCCTCGTTCATTCCCATTAAGTATCCGAATTTTTTTTCAGCTCCTGCCTCAATTGAAGTTCCCTTCATAAAAATTGGTACTACATAATCAAGTTCTGAAACTCGCATTAAGGAGGCCACATCTCTTTCATCAAAACTGACCCCGCCAACAGTTCCTTGCCCTCCAAAACCCCCTCCGCCTTCGCCGGTAAATCCACTCCCGGGCAAAATCATAATTAAATTTGCCCCCATGCTTTCAAACTGGCCCTCTATATAATTTTTTAATCCCAAACCCAGCGCGATAAGCAAAACCACAGAAAGAACTCCGATCATAATTCCCAATGAAGTAAGTGCAGTTCTGACTTTATTCCTGGAAAAATCGGCAAGAGCGGCCTTGGCCAAATGTATAATGCTATTTCTTCTCATACTAAAGGTATTTCTCAACCACTTCCCCGTCTTTTATATAAATCTGGCGCTTTGTTTTTGCTGCAATGTCATGCTCATGGGTAACAAGAATCACCGTTACCCCGAAATCTTTATTAAGCGAACTTAGGATTTTAATAATCTCGTCCCCCGTCACACTATCCAAATTCCCGGTCGGCTCATCAGCCAAAATAATTTTAGGCGACATAATTAGTGCCCTTGCGATAGCAACTCTTTGCTGCTGGCCTCCTGAAATTTTATTTGGAAAGAAATTTCTTCTTTCATATATCCCAAACCTCTTTAATAACTCTTCAGCCTTAGCAACCGGATCATGGATTGGCCTTTCTTTTGAATAATTAATAGGAAGAAGAACATTTTCTAAAACTGTAAATCTGTTTATTAAGTTAAATGACTGAAAAACAAACCCGACCGTTCTGTTTCTTGTCCTTGAGAGTTCGTTATCGCTTAATTTTGAAACATCTTTGCCCTCAAGAAGAACTTTCCCGCTGGTTGGAGTCTCAAGAAGGCCAATTATATGCATGAGGGTTGACTTGCCGGAACCGGAACTACCCAATATTCCAATAAATTCCTTTTCCTTAATTGTTAAACTGATATCCCTTACCGCCTTAACTTCATCATCCCCCAGATAGTAGGATTTCGTAACATGCTTCAGGCTAATCATACAAAATGTCGCCCTCTTTAACTCCCTTGGTTATCTCAATCACTTCTTCCCCCTCGATGCCGGTTTCTACACTCACCCTTCCGCCCGGCCTTCCAATATTTACAAACTTTCCGGTTTTATCCGAATTAACAAACTTGACAGGTACATATAGGGCATTTTCTTTTTGAGAAAGAATGAATCGCCCGTCCCCCGTCATTCCGACTTTTAAGCTATCATCAAGAGCTTTACTGTCTGAAAACTTAACTTTGACTTTGTATATTGCTCCCGTTTCACCGCTCTTTGGGGTAAGACCTACAAAAGAAACGACTCCTTTAAATTCTTTGTCTTTAAATGAATCTAAAATAATAGTAACTTCCTGCTTTTGTTTTATATTTGTTACTTCGCTTTGGTCAGCATCGACTTCAAAATAAATACTCAAGGGGTCAACTACCTCAACAATCGTATCTGCTAAAGAAACGTTTATTCCGGGATTTCCAAAAGCTAAAGAAGAAACAATTCCGGCAAAAGGAGAAAGAAGTGTAGCATTATCTAAGTTGTATTTAGCAGCAAGCATTGCATCATATGCATTGTCTCTGGCGACTTCAGCTGCTGTACGGGTTGCCTTCTGTGTAAAGGTTTCATCACCGGCATGATCTTTTACACTATCAAGAGCACTTTCCGCAGCAGCTTGGTAATTTCTATAACTATTCAGAGATTGCTGATAGATAGTATTAAGTACTGTTTTATCCAGTGAAATTAAACCCTGGCCTTTCGCAACTTTCTGCCCTTCAGTTACTCCCACCCAAACGATTTTTCCCGATGTAGGAAAAGAAAGAATGGCGTGCTTTTCGGCCTTAACTGTTCCTGTTAAAATTAGTTCCTCTTTAGCGGTTCCTCTTTGAACTATAGCGGTCGCGACTTCCTTTTTTGATCTACTCCCAAAAAAGAAAAATCCAGCCAAAACAGCTACAAGAATAATTGAAAAAATAATTATTCTTTTCTTTGTGAATTTGAATTTAATCTTTGGCAATTTCATAACATTAAAAAAGCCCTTTCATCAAGGACGGCTATATTTTATCCTTAAAAAAGGGCCGATTCAAGGGAATATTATCAAATATCCCTAGCTGCTTTCCGCCAGTACACCTATCTGCATTCCGGAAAGTATATCTCGGGCACGATTGCTGTGTGAAGTCCCGTTATTTGGGCGGGAATTAAACAGCGCCGTAGCGTCTTTGCCGCATCCTAGGGCAATTGCTTGCCCGCCGGGATGATTAGGAATGAAAGATGTAACGTCATAAACGTTTCCTTCAATAGCCATCCAGCAATCCGATGCCGTTGAATGTTTTGCAACTTCCTCTTGGGTTATACTTCTGTTCGACGCGGCCGCTACTTTACTGGTACTTCGGCGGCTTTGAAGAAAAATAAATCCGCCAGCCGCCGCAAGAACCAGTAAACAACCCAAAACGATAAAAAGTTTTTTCATATTAGTTTGAACCTGGTAACGCGGGGTTTATTTGAACATTTGTTGCTGTTACACTTCCATCTGAATTTGTTGCGCCAAAGACAACAACATCGACTCCGACTTTCAGATCTTCTTTAGAAGCTGTAGCTGTATTTGAATAAGTGGTCACATCAGAGAATAAAACTATTTTGGTGCTTTCGTCAGTCATTTTGACAGTAATCGATTTATCATCCATTGAAACAATACTGCCGGCAACTCCGCCTCTTCCCATCATTCCGACTCCATTTTGCCCGTTTCGATTTCCCATAAATCTTTGGACATTTCCATTTGCACCAAAATTCGCTCTTATTTTGCTAAGTTGATAATTTCGGAAGAAGTATCCCCCGCCAAATCCTGCAGCCAGAGCTAATACGGCAACAATTACCACCACCGATTTTTTATTCATATAGATATATTTTATTTCTTATTTCTGAGAAAAACCTTAAAATTCTTACTCATACCTTAATGCCTCAATCGGTTCCAAATCGCTCGCTTTCTTTGCAGGATACCAGCCAAATATAATTCCAGTCGCTCCAGATACTACAATTGCCAAAACAACCGCCCCAAAAGATATTGTAAACGGCAAGCTCATTGTTTTGGAAAGAATAAAAGAAATCAAAACTCCGAGGATAATCCCCAAGATCCCTCCTCCAAAGGTAAGAATAATCGCTTCTGTCAAAAATTGGGTGATTATTGTTTTCTTTCTTGCTCCCAAAGCTTTCCTAAGTCCAATCTCGCGGGTTCTTTCCGTAACGGTCACCAACATTATGTTCATGATTCCGATTCCTCCGACAAGAAGTGAGATTGCGGCAATTCCCGAAAGAAGGGATGTAAATGTTGACGTAATGGATGACGCAGTAGAAAGAATATCACTTTGATTCATAATTCTAAAGTCAGCTTTTGAAACATCCGTAATATTGTGCCGATCAAGAAGAAAATATCCAATCTCGTCCTGGGCTGCAACCATCACATCTGCCGATTTTGCCTCAATCGAAATTGAAGAAAGATAATTTTGGCCGTATAGAACTTTTTGCGCGGTTGTTAAAGGAATATAGATCATATCATCCTGATTATTAAATCCTGTTCCTCCTTTTTCTTTAGTCACCCCGATTACTTTAAAAGCTTTTCCTTCAATCCTCACAGTTTTCCCTATCGGATTTGTCCCCTCGCCAAACAAATCCTCGGAAACCTGCGGCCCAAGAACCGCAACTTTGGTCATGGAAGATAAATCATGCTCCGTGATAAAACTTCCGTTTTCCACTTCAATCTTTTTTACTTCAGAATAAACCGGAGTAACTCCGTATATTTGGGTATTTGTGTTATTCCCTCCCGTTGTCACTTGACTTCTTTTGGAAAGTTCCGGTGAAACATTTGCCACAGTTGTGATGGAAGTTGAGGTCAGAATCGCTTTTGCATCATCGTAAGTTAAAGTCGTCCCTCCTCCCACAGCTCCCCTGACATTGCCGGAGCTTGCAGCGCCGGGTGAGATGGTAAGTAAGTTGCTTCCCAAAGATTCAATCTGATCGGTAACTGATTTTTGAGACGACTGACCAAGAGAAATTAAGGCAATAACACTCCCGATTCCAATAACAATTCCCAAAGCGGCAAGAATTGTTCTAAGTTTATTTATCCTTAACGTTCCCATTGCCTCGGTTATGGTTTCATTTAGTTCCATATATTTTGATTTATGATTTGTTTAGGATTTCGGATTTCGTGCTTCGAATTTTACAACACGTTGGCTGTGTCCATTTCCGTCTTCAACTAATTTCCCGTCTCTAATATGAATTATGCGTTTTGCATGCTCTGCAATGTCCGCTTCGTGGGTGATCATTATGACGGTGTGCCCTTCATTATTCAGTTTTTGGAAAATTGCCATAATTTCTTCGGCTTGGGTGCTTGCAATATTTCCCGTCGGCTCATCGGCCAAAATTATTGCGGGATTTAAAACCAAGCTCCTTGCAATGGCAACCCTTTGCTGCTGACCTCCGGAAAGCTGGGAGGGGGTATTATTTAGCCTGTCGGAAAGACCCACCATTCTTAAGTATTTTTCTGCAACCGAAACTCTTTTTTCTTTTGGAGTTCCAGCATATGAGAGAGGAAGCATAACATTCTTTAAAGCCGAAGTTCTGGGAAGTAAATTAAAAGCCTGAAAAACAAAACCTATTTTTTTATTACGAATGTCTGCCAGTTCATCATCACTAAGATTCTCTACGTTTTCCCCGTCGAGAATATAAGTTCCTAAAGTTGGTCTATCCAAAGCCCCGAGGATGTGCATCAGAGTGCTTTTTCCGGATCCTGAAGGCCCCATTATTGCCACAAACTCCCCCTTTTTTATTTCGAAAGAAACATCATCAAGAGCTTTCGTCTCAACATCGCCCGTAGTATAAATTTTACTGACTTTGGAAATTCTAATCATTATCTGGCTATTCTGACCGCCCCGCCTCCTCCAAATCCGCCGCCGCTAAACACAGATCTTGTTTGAGTTGACGAAGAAGTGGTGCCGATAACAGTTCCCGTAATAACAATTTCCCCTTCTGAAAGCCCTAAAACAATTTCCGTTTGAGTATCAGAAGAAATTCCAACCTCAACCGCTACGTCAACCTCTTGACCATTTTTAAGTGTTTTTGCAATATATTCTCCATTTTGACTTGTAATCGCGGATGAAGGAACAATCAGGATGTCTGTTTTTGTTTGAAGAATAATATTTGCAGTTACCGCCATGTTGGGCAAAATCTCGGGGGTGCTAGTATCAAAACCAATCACGACCGGATAATTTGTGACACCGCTTGAAACCGTCCCGATTTTATCAACTGTAAGAACCTTCCCCGTAAAAGTCTTGTCGGAAATTGAATCCAATGTAATTGTCGCTTTTTGACCCTGTCTGACCCTGCTCACATCAACCTCGCTTACAGTGAAGGTTGCAATTGGATTTGCCTGGGAGGTAATGACCGCTATCCGATTAGATGAAAGTGCAGTAGTCGAGGATGAGCTATTTGAAAGTACCATTCCTGAAGCAAGCGTAATATTATCAACCGTTCCGGTCATTGGGGCGGTAATTACAGGTGAACTTTGACGATAAGAAAGGCCCGCAGAGGCCAAATTTGCCTGAGCAGATTTCAATTGATCATAGGCATTATCATTGGAAACTTCAGCCTTGGTTCTGGTTTCCTTTTGGGCCAAAGTTTCATCAGAATCATGGCCTTTAATATCTTCGTAAACTTTCTGTAAGGAAGCTTGGGTTGAACGATAACTGTTATTAGCGGAATTTACACCATTTTGAGCAGAAACCAAACTTGTCCAGGCTTTGGCATTAGCAAGCGTCCCGTCAGAATCAAGTGTTATCTCGGCTATTTTTTGTCCGGCGTAAACTTTATCGCCATTTTTGACATAAACGGCCTTGACTACACCCGTTGCCTGCGTAGAAACATTAACTAAGTTTGAAGTTAGAATTTGACCCGATGCTGAAACCGTCGAAACAATCGTTCCCTTCGTAACCGCCATAGTTTGATAAGTAACTTCGTTTTTATTTCCCCTAGATACTAGATACCAGATACTAGATGCCAGAAGCAAGGCGGTAACGGCTGCTCCAACCAAACGTCTCCGATCCGCTTTCAACCAAGACCAAAATACTTGGACTTTCCCAAGCAAATTTGCCCAAATATTGGTATTTTTATCGTTTTTCATGACCAGCGGACATTATACTATTAGGCGAAGAATATTCCACTCTCCTTAAAAGAAGCTGAAAATTCAGAAGTAACTACTAAACCCAAGAGTCATTCCTTTTCAACTGTTAACCCAAATATTTTAGCTTAAGCATTTTTTAAAAATCCCTCGTGTCCCATATAGATTTTCAGTCCATTATTTCCCACGTGCCAATTTTTGATTTATTATATAATTTAACCTATATCAGAAATGACAGAGTTTCCTGATCCGAAAAATTTATCTTGCTATGGAACAGCCAGAATTTTAGTTGAACAGCTGGGGGGACCACAAATTGCAAGAATATATAAAATACAAATCCATATTATCAGTGAAGAGGAACCCCACGAACACGCATATGTGATCCCCGTGGACGCAAAAAACAGTGATACACCTTTAAACGACCAGGGGTTTCTTCCAGAAATTAAAGTAGGAACTGTTCGAAGAAGTGGCAAGGATGTAACTGAAGAAATTCTGGAAACTCCTTGGAGTCAACTTTAATCCAATTTGCCAAATAACAACCCTCGCGAAGGCTCGCGAGAGTTGTCTTATTTTATGATTTTGGGATGAGATTATCCCGGACTTAGATAGTTTATTATCATTTCATTACTTTAGAGGATAAACTTGAAAAATCGCTTAAGACCAAAGGGCTGATCTAAGATTTACCGTAAATATGGAGCCTTTAGTCGGGGTGCTTAAAACTGAAATTTTGCCTCCATGCAGATCGACAATACTTTTTGCAATTGAAAGTCCAAGGCCGTAGCCATCCGTTCCCCTTGATTTATCCGAGCGGTAAAATCTATCAAAAATATGGGGGAAATCACTAGCCGAAATACCGATTCCGTGATCTTCGACTTCCAAAATTCCCCCGCTTTTGGTTCTTACTTCTACGCTTTTCGTTCTCCCGCCGTATTTGAATGCGTTATCTATTAAAATCGCCACAAGCTCGATAAGAGAATCCTCGTTCCCGGTTACGACAGATCTCTTTAAATCCGATTTAACTTTGTTTTTCCCTATAGCCCTCTTGGCAACCCAAGCAAGATCGACTTTGGCAAAAGGAATGTCCCCATTTTGGAATTTATTTAGTCTCAAGAGAGAATTTGAAAGTTTTGTCATCCTCTCAACGTCTTCAAGATTGCTTCCAAGAAGTTTTTTTGCTTCCGATAAAGTTAGCTTTTTGTCCCTCAGGGCAACTTCAATCTCTGTTTTAAGCGAAGTTAAAGGAGTCCTAAACTCATGACTTGCATTTGCGACAAACTCCTTCTGTTCGTCCACCATTTCCGCTATAGGGTCAAGTGTTTTACCCGCCAAAAAATATCCTGAAATCCCCGAGAATCCCAAAATGACAGCATTAAGAACAAAAAGCGAGAGGGCTATTCTTGATTTGGTTTCTCTGACGATATCCGGGTCGATTATTACCACAGGAGCATTTGCAGGTCTTCTTAGCCTTTGCATATTTTCGATCCTGTTTAATTCCAAAATAGCACCCCTATAAATAATCAGACTAAAAAATATGCTGATAGCCATTATTATTACCAGATACCAGGCTGTTAATTTGATTCTCGCTTCTTTAAACATGTTTATTTTTCCTCCATTTTATAGCCAAACCCTCTTATCGTCTTAATTTTATCCTTCCCAATCTTCCCCCTTAAATATCCAATAAACACTTCTACTGTATTGGGGAGGATATCACTTTCATAGCTCCAAACTCTTGACATGATGTCATCCTTTGAAACTATTCTTCCTGAATTTTTCATTAGAAACTCCAAAAGCTGAAATTCTTTTCTTGATAGACCCACATTTTTATTCTCCAACTTCACCTCAAACCTGTTTATATCTAGTTCTAAATTATTAATTATTAATTTTGAATTCTTAATTTCGCTCGGTCGGCGCGTAAGCGCATTTACCCGAGCGATTAGTTCCTCAAATGCAAATGGTTTAACAAGGTAGTCGTCTGCTCCGCTTTCAAATCCAATCAGCTTATCGGAAAGCCCGCCCCTTGCCGTGAGCATTAGAATTGGAGTGTGAATATTTTCCTTCCTCAAGGATTTTGAAACCTCAATTCCATCCATTTTTGGAAGCATCAGATCAAGAATAACAACATCGTGATTCACTTCCGTTGCCAGGTCAAGCCCTGTTTCTCCGTCAAAGGCCAGATCAACAGTATTACCTTCTTGTTCAAGGCCTTTTTTAATCGAGCCTGCAATTTTGTGGTCATCCTCAATCACAAGGACTTTCATAGGCTCATATTATACTCCCGAAGCTGAAAAATAACTGAGATTTAAACCTAAAGAAAAATTTCACCTCACATCTCTTCTGCCTCTTTGTTGTAAAATAGTATATGACCAAATACAAAGAATATTTCAAAAGAATGCTTGAGGCCAATAAAGAACTTTTTGACTCTTTCAAGAAACTCCACGACCAATACGCCTTAGATGAAGAAAAATGGCAAGATAAATTCAATCAAGAAGGAGAAAAAGTTTTAACTCTTATCCACGAGTGGGAAAATAAACTCTGCAATCAATCCGAAAAAGCAGGTTACGGAAATTACACAACCAACCTAGCTGAAAAATTCCAGGCCGAAGTCAAACGCCTTTTTCCAATGATTGACCACATTGGAATAATAGCTAAAAAACCTTCCCCCTTCGTTCTCAAAAAAATCAATCTTTCCTAATTTTTGGGCCCGAATCAGTATCTTCCACCTTATAACCTTTAGACTCAATCTTTTTTCTAACCTCATCACTTTCTTCAAATTTTCCTTCTTTCCTTAATTTTTCTCTTTTTTCTATTAAAACTTTAATATTGTTTGGAGTTTTGGCTTCTTGGAGTTTTTGAGTTTTTGACAGTCCCAATCCGAACACTTCATCAAAATTCATGGCCAAATCGTATTTATCAGGCGAGGGAATATTGCTTTTTACCATTTCCCACAAAACTGCAAGTGCCTTAGGAGTATTTAAATCATCATTAACCGCTTCCAGAAAATCGCTTCTGTACTTTTCTAACTTTTCGTTCTTTTCTTCTGATAGTTGGGTTCGCAATTGACTTTTTAATCCCGTAAGTATCTTGCGAAGATTTTCCAAAGCATTTTGCGCCGACTCCAAAGACTCCCAGGTAAAATTCAGGGGGTCTCGGTAGTGGGCCGTCAAATAAAGATAGCGAAGAGAGATAGGATCAAATCCTTTTTCGCGAACCTCATCTACCGTATAAATATTCCCCAAACTTTTACTCATTTTCTTACCATCAACCATTAAAAATTCAAAATGAATCCAATATTTTACAAACGGCTTGCCGGTTGCTGTTTCAGACTGGGCAATTTCGTTTGTGTGGTGCACCGGAATATGGTCAATTCCACCTGTATGGATATCAAAAGTTTCTCCCAAATATTTCATGCTCATGGCTGAACACTCTATATGCCACCCGGGAAACCCCTTTCCCCAAGGGCTTTCCCATTCCATTTGGCGTCGATTCGAAGAATCGTCCTGAGCGGAGTCGAAGGATCTCCCCTGACTATATGAAAATTTCCATAAAGCAAAGTCTGTCGGGTTTTTCTTTTCCGCCATCTCTACTCTTGCACCCGCCTTTATTCCTTCTTTACCTCCGGTTAGTTTTCCGTAATCGGAAAGTTTTGAAGTGTCAAAATAAATTCCGTCAGAAGTTTTATATGTAAATCCTTTTTCTTCCAGTTTTTTTATTAAATCTATCTGCTCCCCAATATGGTCAGTTGCCTTACAGACAACATCCGGTCTTTCAATATTTAATGAATCGGTGAATGAGAAAAATTGGTCGGTATAGAATTTGGCAATATCCCAAGCGCTTTTTCCTGTTTCTCGGGCTGTTTTTTCAACTTTATCCTCACCAGTATCGTTATCTGAAGTCAAATGACCAACATCCGTAATATTCATTACGTGTTTTACCTGATAACCATTCAATTTCAAAATCCTTTTTAAAATATCAACCCCGACATAACTTCTCATATGTCCGATGTGGGATGAAAGATAAACCGTTGGACCACAGGAATAAAGACCCACATTCGGAGGATCTATAGACACAAACTTTTCTTTCTTTCTAGTTAATGTATTTGTTAAATAAATATCGGACATACCGATATTTTACCACTATTAGCCTGAAGGGGGTATGGGTTTTTCGACGCGGGTTTGGAGTTTTTCTGCCTGACCCTTTTGCCCGAATCCAAAAAGCTTTCTTCCTTTTTTGGTTGCCGGCTCAACAAGGGTTTTAGGTTGTTCTTCTTTTTGGGCATCTTGAGCTACTTGAATCCTTTCTTCTTCCTCTTGTCTTTCTTTTTTCTCCCGTATTTCTTTAATTTCAGTTTCTAAAGCCTGAATTAACCTTGTGTCTTTTTCTTTAATCTTTTGACTCAATGCTCTCTCTTCCGGTTTGGGACCTTGGGGTTCAGATGTTTGAGATGTTTCTTGGGAAGCAGGCTCACCCGCCTCCATGCCGGATACTTGCCGACCTGCAGTTTTTAAAACTTCAAAAGGCTCCTTGGCAATTTTGCGTGCCGCATCTTGGGCCAATTGTTTAGTAGTTTTACCAACGTCTGACGTAATTTTCGTCATTTTAAATTTCCCTCCGACCTAAAATTGCCTGCGTAAGTGTTGTTTCATCAGCATACTCCAAGTCAGCCCCCGTTGGAATTCCCATCCCCAAACGCGAAATTTTAAATTTGAAATTTGAAATTTTAAATTGCTTTGAGAGGTACATCGC
>Ga0208375_1003468_pt1 | contig 13395 bp, 11 predicted proteins | sample RifOxyD1_FD_184038 | JGI IMG/M metagenome (GOLD analysis project Ga0208375, IMG submission 184038) | Soil microbial communities from Rifle, Colorado - Rifle Oxygen_injection D1 (SPAdes) | ecosystem: Environmental > Terrestrial > Deep subsurface > Rock core/Sediment | place: Rifle, Colorado... | reverse complement strand
TAGCGAAGACTTGTCGATGAAAATGACAGTCCAAATCGCCACGATGACCGGGCCAGATAACCGCTGGTACACCGGGGAAGAAGTGGGACACGATCCAACCAATGATGAAGCATCTTTTCGCTTTATTCTTAAGGGGGAAGCGGAAAGATTCGATCAATGGTGGAGAGGAATCTCATGGCAACAAAAATTCCAAGAGTATTGGAAAGCCATAATGTTCCTGACTGAAAGAGGAGAGAGATTTCCTCAATCAGTCTAGTCGGAGCCGACAATCACTTGCCGGCTCCCCTTCTTCTCAGGTAGAAACCAAAAACCCCGCGCCGTAAGGCGCGGGGTTTTTGGTTTCGGCTGGTAAAAAAATTACCAGTTGCTGTTATTATTGCCACCACGAAAACCGCCGTTGCTATTGCCACGGAAATTATCACGGCGAGGACGTTCTTCGAGTGGGCGGGCTTCGTTGACCGTCAAGCGACGACCATCGAAATCTTTGCCGTTCCAGAGATCGATCGCCTTCTGAGCATCCTCATCGGAAGTCATTTCAACGAAACCAAAACCCTTGGAACGATTGGTTGCCCGATCCATAATGATCGTCGCAGACTCAACCGCACCGGCTTGCTCAAACGCCTGGCGGAGATCAGCGTCAGTGGTGCTGTAAGGCAAACCACCAACGTATAGCTTCTTAGCCATTGTGTTTTTATCTAAACCCTATGGAGTAAATTTGCAAAAACAAATTTAGCTAGGCTACTCCACTGGGTAAACTTGCGTGTAAGGCGACCTCCCTCACTTAGACTCTTCCCTACGCCTTACACCTTGCGGTTGACCTTGCGATCAAGCATAAGAGAAACATTAACTCTAAAGAGAAAACTTACAACTAGCTTACAGTATAGCACGGATAAAAATTGAAAGCAAAAAGAAAGAGGCCCCGACTCTGATTTATCTAAATCAGAGTCGGGGCCTCGAACAAAGTGTAGGGGGGATTAGAAGATTCCCGCCACGGAGTTGGCCAGATACCCCGCCAACTCGTTGACCGCGGCGTGGGTGTCCGAGCGAACTACCTGGACCAAACCACTGAGTGTGGTCTGATGAGTCTCAAAGTCGGACACTTTCTGTTGGGTAACGACTTTGACATTCGACTGGCCAGATTGGGCCACCGAGACGCTGGTCTCGACTGGTGTGGCGGTATTTTCGTCTTTCTGCTCCGTCACAGTCGTTTGAGTCTTGCCACCCTTGGTCGTAGTGACCGTCGTCTTGTGGTCGTTGGTAATCGGCCGGTTGTCAGCCACATCACCGAGGAAGGTCAGCCGTTGCTTGACCTGCAACGACAACGAGGCGTAATACAGGTCAGGCGTGTTGGCCTTATCGATGGCTGCCCCGATCAGCAAGCCGACTAACCCAAGCCCCGCCCCCCAGATAGCCTGCTGGCCAGTGTCGTGACCAATCACCGCTCCTGCCCCGGCCCCAGCCACTGTGCCCAGGATCCGTCCCATATAGGGCTGATCGGGATAATCCTTGCAATAGCCGAGATAAGTCATCCGGGCGTTGACGATGTAGTCGGCCTGATCGGGCCGATCGACGATCGTCAAACCTTTAGCCTGGAGCTTCTCCTCGATTGCCGGCTTGAGATCCACCCCGTGACCGGAGTTGTCGCCGGTAAAGACGCAGACCGTCCGACCACCCTGCTCCAGAAAAATCGGTTCGGCAGACAAGGTCTTGACCCCGCCCTTCGACGGAATCGGGTTAGCCATCGAGCCACGGCCATCGTCTGGCACCGTGGCACAGCCAACGATCCCAGACAACAAACACAGAGCCAGCACAAAAACAGCGAGGTTTTTCATAGCTACCACTCCCATTGTTAGAGATCATTGGCTCCCCCATGGAGCCCTTACTGCTTAATTTTTACCACAAAAAGCTATGAGTAGCAAACGATGTTTCCCCCACGTCGGACTTGGGTAACTTTACCTATGTTACCTATGTCCGACGTGGGGGAATTGAGAGATAGAATTTTAAACAAAAAATGATATAGTGTCGAAATAGGGCGGTATTGTAGTAATAATATTTACGACTTGCCCTAACAAATTTTTTATCGGGATGTGGTGTAACGGTAACATTTACGATTCGGGTTCGTGAGACTCCGGGTTCGAATCCCGGCATCCCGACTGCGTCACGCCGAAGCTTGCGCGAAGGCGGATAAAATCAGATATCCTCTCGTAGTTTAATGGATAGAACACAGGCCTCCGAAGCTTGCAATGCAGGTTCGATTCCTGCCGAGAGGACAAAATGAGGACAAAGGATAAATTTTGTCCTCGAGACCAAGCGAATAATTTCGCTTGTATGCAGGAATCGAAAAGCGGAGCGTTATGAGGTCAGCAGACCGAATCGCGACCTGCCTGCCGCAGGCAGGGCTGCGGACACGACCAAAACGAGCGACGGCGAGTTTTAAATCGCGGAAGATTCCTGCCAAGAGGACAAAATGAGGACGGAGGACTACTGGATTTTTTCTATGATTTAAGCCATAATAGCTCAGACGGGCTGTAGTATAGCGGTAGTATACATGCTTTGGGAGCATGAAGTCAGGGTTCGACTCCCTGCAGCCCGACAAAAACAATCTTATCTCTTAATTGTATTCTTTCCATGGCAACCAGCAAACTTCTGCCCACTCCCACAAGGACATGATTCCGAATCATAGAAATTTTTGTCTATGACTCCATAAATCGCCTGCTTTTTACCCTCAATCCTGGCCCAGCGGTGATCGCCATAGGACCAATGCCAAAATTCGTTATGACAGGCAGTAAAACCGGCTTTTTTCATCACTGTAAAAAATATCTCCCGATTTTTCTTTAGATTAGCAGACAGTTTGTCACACAGAGGCAGGGCGTTTTCTTGGTAGCTCAGCTTTTTTGATCGCATCGGTATTCGCCGTCCCCTTTTATCAACTAAACGTAAATCTACCGCTCCTCCGGTCATGTGTCCAGAAGCAGCCTCCCCTTTCCAGCCGGCCACGTATTTATCGACTTCTTCCAAGACTCGCTTTTGGCTCCATTCCGGATGCTGTCTCTGAAACATCGGAATAAAAGAATAGTAGGTATCGACTTGGACAAATCTCGGTCGCCAAGCATCGCGAATCACAAAATTCCAGCCAGCTGGCAGATGTTTCTGGGCCAGGGCTAACATTTTAGCCACCCCCTCCCGGACAAAAGCCGTTTTCTCCACCCTCATCCTCCGATCATCGAGGGCAATTTTTATCCCTGGACAATATTTCCTAATATCGACCAATTTCTCACCATTATCCTTGATTTTGATTGTCACCTTGGTTTTTGTAATCATTTTAGATATTTCAGCGTCAGATTACCCCTCCACCGCCACCCTTTTGATCATAAAACAGGTTGTGTGTCCTAACCCCACGGCAAAGCCGATGGGGTTTTGGGCGTACAACACCATGGCTGTTTTTTTGGAATAGGAATGGCCCACCGGCCATGCAAAACACATCGCCTGTTTTCCATCCCCACAAGGGGGACGGCTCCGCTGACGCGGGTTGTCTCCGCGGTAAACCGACGGGGTTTTCAAACAGTGCACTCCAATAAAATCCACCGCTTCATTAATGTAAACCTATTGTAAACCGATACAAAATTAATTGTAAAGTAATTGTCAACCAACATCATATTAATTGTCAAGTCATTGTCAACTAGCCCTGGCTTTAGAATACATCCTCCAGACGATCAATTTTTAACAGCTTCCCCTCTTGATCCACATAAACCGCCAAGATGTCTAGTTGCCAATCGACATCATCGTCATCAATATTTTTGTCCGATAAGTAGATCTCCATCGTTCGAGCCAATCTTTTTAGCTTCCAGGGATGGATATTGTCCTCTGGCTCATAGTCATCCTCCAACTCCTTACTTTCACATGAAACACCATCCGGCCAGAGGTCGTTATAAGGAAATTTATCTCGAAACGTAGCACGTGTAACAGTTTTAACCTCAAAAAAGATGATTTGACCGTCTTTTTTCCCCACGATGTCGATTTCTCCGAATTTGGTCCAATAATTACGGTCGAGGATTTTAAAGCCTTGTTTTTTAAGCCAGTCACCAGCCAAGTTTTCACCAAAGTCCCCTATTCGCCTTTTTTCAGTCCGGTTGTCCATTTTTACCCTATTAAGTAAGATTTGACGCTTTTTATAAAATATTTTTGCAGTACGACATCTTTATTATAAGTCAGCTACCTAACCATTGCGATATCCGTCAAATCTAGACTTTAAATTTTATGAATATAAAAATTTAAAGTCTTACTTAGATAGGGTTAACCCTATTATAAACCACAAAAGGCTTATCCAACAAAACTTGTCGAAGGCTCACCTTTTAAAGGGGGTTTTGAGCGCGACGGCGCGAAAACTTCAGGATTTTTCAAGCTTCGAAAAATCCGTACCCTTTAAAAGGTGTGCCGAGTAAAAAGTTTTGTGCTTAAAATCTTTCACGTTTACCCACTGAAGCGGTAGCGACACTTGGGCGAAACACTTACCCCATAATACGCCGCCCCAAAGGTCTCTCTATGGTAATCGTTTCACGTGAAACACTTGCTGAATAAAAGACTGGTTTTAGAGACAGACTAAAGGAAAAAGTCAAAAACCCTTTATTTAAGGCCATATTATTGCAGTTAAGCCAGATTTTGGCCGTCAAGGAAACCCGTCCGTTATACACATTACCCCCAATGTTATCCACATTTTTGTCCAATGAGAGGTTTTGGGCTTTGCGTTAAGCCGTTCTAAATAGACATAAAAATGGGTGATAGAAAAATGTTTGAAAAGTTTTATCCTTGTGCTAAAATAAAAAACGGTTATTAAAAAATACAGCAAAATAAAGCGGGTATGGTTTAGTGGTAGAACACGTCCTTGCCAAGGATGAGACGGGAGTTCGATTCTCCCTACCCGCACAAAACAAGCCTGGTAAGGCTTTTGGGTGGGTAGAATAAGCCAACTGCTTGGCTTATGTGGAGAATCGAAGGCCACAGGCTTGTCGAGTGAAACGAGACAGCCGAGGCGGGGTCGAGAGTACTTAGGCTTTTATGTGAAAACAATAAAAGACTTAGTAACTCGTGACCGATTCTCTCTACCCGCACAGATGTTTCCCGTGAAAACTTGGCCTATTTGGTAGGTAGTTTAATTTTGTGGGAAATAGTGCTATATTTTAAACACTGCGCCGAGGACACGTGGCGGAATTGGTATACGCGTACGTCTCAGAAGCGTATGGAGCAATCCATGGGAGTTCAAGTCTCCCCGTGTCCACAAAGTAATGTGAGTTAAAAATAAGAAGTGCCCTCGTGGTGAAATGGATATCACAACAGTCTTCGGAACTGTCGTTGGGGGTTCGAGTCCCTTCGAGGGCACAACAAACTCTATGAAAGTAGAACTAACTGTGCCACAACCAATCATCGATATTGCCAAAACCTTGCAAAATAAGGGTTTTTCAGCTTATTTGGTCGGAGGCTGTGTTCGCGACCTCCTGATGAATAGAGAACCACACGACTGGGATCTAACCACCAATACTAAACCGGAAGAAATTGTGGCCATTTTCCCAAAGACCGTTTACGAAAATTCTTTCGGCACAGTGACGGTCATCGATGAAACAGAAGAAAATCCGGCTTTTCGGAATGTTGAAATCACGCCCTTTCGTAAAGAGGGAGGTTACAGCGACTTTCGTCATCCTGATGAAGTTACTTTCTCTGACCACCTAGAAGACGATTTAAGCCGTCGTGATTTTACTATCAACGCTTTGGCCTACGATCCGTTAGAAAACGCTCTAACGGACAATTTTGGCGGTTTAAAGGACATAAAAGACCAGGTGGTCAGAGCGGTGGGGGATGCCAATGAACGTTTCAATGAGGACTCCCTGCGAATCATGCGAGCGGTCCGCTTTTCCGCTCAATTAGACTTTAAGATCGAAGGGCAAACCTTTCACAGCGCCAAACAAAATGTGGCCTTACTGAAAAATGTTTCATGTGAAAGGATCCGCGATGAATTTACTAAGCTAATCATGTCGGCCCACCCAGCCGACGGCCTTGTTTCATGTGAAAGGATCGGCCTTTTGCCATATATTATGCCCGAATTGGTAGAAATGATCGGAGTGGAACAAAACCGTAGCCATATTTATACTGTTTGGGAACACTCTTATCGTGCCCTCCAGCACGGAGCTGATCGGGAATGGCCGTTACACGTGAGACTATCAGCTCTCCTACACGACGTCGGCAAACCAAAATCTCGCCGTTTTAGCCCTGAAATAAACGACAACACCTTTTATGGTCATGAAGTGGTCGGGGAGAGAATGACTAAAAAAATCCTGACTGCTCTCAAATATCCTAACCAGCTAATCGAAACCGTGGTAAAGCTGGTTCGTAATCATATGTTTTTCAGTGATCCCGATCAAATCTCCATGTCGGCTGTTCGTCGCATTATTGCCAATGTGGGTGAAGATTTGGTCTGGGACCTGATGAAACTCCGCGCTTGTGACCGTATTGGTATGGGCCGACCAAAGGAGGACCCTTACCGTTTGCGTAAATATGAAGCCATGATTGAGGAAGCGATGAGAGCACCGACTTCGGTCAAGATGTTAAAAATCAATGGTAACGACCTGATGACAGTGTTACACGAGAAACCGGGACCAAAAATTGGCTTTATTTTAAACGCTTTATTGGAAGAAGTCTTGGAAGACCCAGAATTAAACACTACAGAGTATTTAGGGAAACGGGCCGAGGAATTAACTGCCCTACCTCTAGAAGAAGTAAAAGCTCTAGCCGAAAAAGGTAAAGAAAAGAAAGAAGAAGTAGAAGCGGAAGAATTAAAAAAGATTCACGTGAAACATCGGGTGAAATAAGTACTCGATGCGAATGATACGAATGGAATGCACGAATATAACGAATGACACGAATCCGTTTCCAGATTTTGTATTTACCCAGTGGAATAAATTTACTTTGTAAATTTAGCTTCGCTATTTCATAGGGTGAATTCGTATATTCGCATCTCATTTCCAAAATATACAAAGAGCCCGACCAACGATAAGGAGGAGGGCCTTTTCGTGTGACGGGCTCTGGGGAAACGGGGGACAGCTTAATAATGAAGGCTGTCCAAAAAAAGAAACAACGCTGGACCAACTAGGGGAAGCCGGTCGCGATCAAAATCAAGCAGTGGACTGAAGCACTTAGAGAAACTTATCAGGCCGCCGATCAAATTTGATCAAAGCGATTATCTGGTGGCAGGCGTAGAGCCTTAAAAAATGATGGCAATAGTCTTAAAAGACATGCCTAGGTGCCACATCGTGCAGAGATCTAATCAACTCTGTCCGATAGTATACACCTGTCCGATATAAAAGGACAATAGCCCACAAAAGACAAAACTGTGGATAACCCTGAGCGAAGCGATGGAGCAGTCCTCGCATGAGGATAAACTCCGCTCAACCTACATAATTACAGGCAGTATGCTCACGTATCCAAAAATTATAGTCGTCTCATTTTACGAAAAATGAAAAACTCCTCTCCGCCAACTGGCGAATCGTCAAACAGTTTCATTTTTCTATTCGACTCGTTAATTTTTGTCCACTTACCGCAATGCCAGATAATTATGCAGATTTCGCTTTAACTAAAAATCACCTGCGTGATTTTTCCTCTGCTACACGTGGCCATTTTGCCCTAGCCTACGGCGAAAAGGAGAAACGAGGGCAAAAACCATGCTGGCCACCGTTTCGCAAGGGTAAAAAATTCAACAGCTCTCACTCGCAATGAAATACAAAAACTAACAACTTCACAATGTTTAAAAATGTTTAACCCTCACTCTCGAGCAGCAAAATGCCAGATAATTATGAAGGTTTCACTACGATTGAAAGTAATGGGGGCTTCGCGATGGTTTCAAAATTAAATGATCCTCACTCTGATAGGGTCACAAATGCCACGATGGCAATTCTTCATTGGAAAAAGAAAAATCGCGCTACCCGAGAAAACGAGTAGCGCGATGACCTTTGGCCCTGGACGGGCCAAAGCCTGCCTGCGGTAGGCAGGGAAGAACAAAAGATCAGTCGGACAAGGGTCACGAACCCAAGTCCAAAGCCCTGCGGGAGAAGCGGACGCCGAGATCGCCGCGCGAGCTCCTCGGGTGGCCGCCGTCGACGCGCACACCGTCGGAACCGGCACCGCCCACGCTCACGAGGCTGCCGCCAGCCGAGCGCTGGCTGGTCCAGGTGTACTTGTCTTGGAGGAGATACCCGCCATTCACCTTGAAGTGGAGGGCAACATCCCAGAGCACCTGATCCGGCGTCTCGCGGCAGAGTTGGTTGAGCTTCAGGCCCGCCAATTGTTCGGCGGCTTTCTGCCAGTCGCTCTTCATGAGCTCGGAGAGCTCGCTCTCGTGGCGGTTGAACTCCTCGATGGCGACCAAATAGGCGGGAGGCAACGGCTGATCGCCAAAGGCCTGCTCCTTGGCGTGCTTCGCGAGTAAGCGCGTCTGGTCGAGGTAGTTTTTGCCGAGCGTGCCCTCGATGACAGTCTCACCCGTGAAGCGCCAATGCCAGTCGGTCACGGGGGGCTTCAAGAAGAAGTCTTCGTTCGCGTACCAGGCCGTGTCGCAGAGCAACTTGCCGTTGCACAACTTGTTGCCGAGAACATCGTGCGCCTGCTTCATCGAAACCGGGCCGCACAGAATGAGGCGGTGTCCCAGTTCCTTGGCCAGGCCAATCTCCGCTACCGAAGGCAATGGCGGGAGGTTGCTAACGTCCGGAGCCAAGCTGGCGCCGAAGACCTGCACAACCTCTCGGGGTCCGAGGAAATCGGTTCCTCGGGCCAACAGGCGAGTGGCATCCTCAAATGTCGCTGGTTGGGTTGCTGCAATTTGCACTGCCATAGTATAGTGTCTCCTTCCGTCTTTTCCTATTGTGATGTCAAACTTATGTGAACACTCTTAGCCAACCTAGGCTAAAGTGATAATTCTGATTCTACCTGCCATTATACACCTATTTGATATACCTGTCAATAGTAATTTAAACCTTACTTTGCAACCCGAATATCCCTATAGACCACTTTTTATCTTCTTCTCAATCTCCCTTCCTCGACAATATTTTGTTAAACCCAAAAAAGAAGCCTGGGCTTGATAGACGTATTCGGCCGATACTTTTTCCATTTTTAATTCTTTTTTTAATTTTTTCATTTTTTTCAAGACTCGCTTTTTTGTTTTTGTTCGCAAAATCTGGTGATGAGGATAAGTCACATTGCCAAGAAAATCGACCCCTTTGGCAAACCGTTGGATAAACACCTTGTCAGGGTGAAGAGATAGTTTTAAATTGGTGCTTAAAAAATCAGCAATCATCGGCAATAATTCTTCCAACTTGGCTCTATCGGTATCCAAAATCAGAAAATCGTCAGCGTAACGAACATAGTTTTTTATCCGCCATTTCCGTTTAATTTCCTGGTCTAATTCATTTAAGTACACATTGGAAAAAAGTTGGCTAGTCAAATTACCAAGCGGAATACCTTTATCCGGTGATGTTTCAAAACTACTGATAATTTCCGCGAGCAAACCAAGGACTTTTTCATCTTTAATCTTCCTGGCTAAAATCGCCAACAAAATTCGATGGTCAACTGAATCGAAAAACTTTCTAATATCGCATTTGAGCACCCAAACCGTCCGAGTATTGTTTCTCGATAACCGCCAAGCTAATTTATGAAACCTAGCTCGCGCCTTATGCACCCCCTTGTTGAGACGCGAAGAGTAAGAATCAAAAATAAATTGTCGGTCATACAGAGGTTGTAATATCTGAAAGATCGCCTGATGGAGAAGGCGATCAATCGCCTCAGCCTTGTGAATATGGCGCAATTTCGGATCGTAAATATAAAAGTCTTTATAAGCTGAATGTTTATAACTCCCATCCTTCAACCTTTGGTTTAGGTCAAAAATGCTCTCTTCCAAAATAACCGACAAATCAATAATATCTTGCTTTTTCAGCTTGCCACGCTTAAACTCAGTCCAAGCGCTAAATAAGTTTTCGAGCGCTATTATTTTGTTATATAAATCATGACCATTAAGCCCCCCCCCCAACAACAATTTTCTAGTGACAATTCTATTGTTCATAAGTCATATCAATTATACGAACATTTGTATAAATGCCTAGCTACCATGCCCAAGCGTGATCGCTATGCGCTAGGATTGAAAATTGAACAGCAAACCCTAGACTTTTTTGAGTTAATTATGATGGCCTATGTTAAAACTGGTCCAAGTAAACTCCTGATTTTACAAAAAGCTGATTTGAAGCTGAAAATGATCAAACTCTTTGTTCGTTTAGCTCATGATATCAAAGTTCTGCCGACCAAAAGATATATTGAGCTCGAAGAAAAATTATTGGAACTAGGTAAAATGCTTGGTGGATGGATCAAAGCTTTGACTGCTCTAAAAACAAAAGAACCTCCACTTGAGAGGCTCTTTTGAAACACTTCGGGAGAAGCGGACGCCGAGATTGTCGTTCGAGTTCCTCGGGTTGTCGTTGTCGACGTTCACACCGTCGGAATCGGCATTGCCCACGTTCACGAGGTTGCCGTCAGTCGAGCGTTCCATTTCTCTATACAATTCCGCCATGGCAAACGTGCTTCGTCCCAACTCAGGGAGGTTGCGCGCGTAATAATTTGTGGACACTCCATCAATCAATTTCACCTGTCCGAAGAATTGTATAAGCAGTGTATTTGGCGAAAGCTATCCATGGACAGCCTTTCATTAGCCAGTTTTAGTATATTGGAAAAAGAAAAATCGCGCTACCCGAGAAAACGAGTAGCGCGATGACCTTTGGCCCTGGACGGGCCAAAGCCTGCCTGCGGTAGGCAGGGAAGAACAAAAGATCAGTCGGACGACAAGACTCAGCAGATCAAGGACTGGACACTGCGGGAGAAGCGGACGCCGAGATCGCCGCTCGAGCCCCTCGGGCCGCCGCTGCCGACGCCCACACCGCCGGAAACGGCACAGCCCACGCGCACGAGGTAGCCGCCAGTCGAGCGTGCCATAGTCCAGGTCCATCGGTCCGACAACAGGTACTCGTGGTTGATGCACTTGGAGAGGGCAACGCTCTGCAACACCTGAGCGGGCGTTTCCCGGCAGAGGTGATTGAGCGCGAGACCCGCGAGTTCCTCGGCCGCCTTCTGCCAGTCCGTGTCCATGAGCTTTTTGAGCTCGGCTTCGCGACGATCGAGTTCGGCGATAGCCTCGGCGTAGATCGAGGGCAACTCTTGCCCGGCGTAGACTTGGTCGGTCAAGTACGTCGCGATGATCTTCGTCTGCTGGAGGTAATTCTGGCTCGTCGAACCCGGAATGACTTCGCGGGTGGTCAGGCGCCAATGCCAGCTGGTCTTCTCCTGCAGGTAGAAATCCTCGCCCCGGTACCAGTCCGTATCGTACAGCAGTTTGCCGTCACCGAGCTTGTTGTCGAACACCTTGTTCATCTCGGCCATGCTGATCGGTCCACACAGGACGAGGAACTGGCCGAGCTCACGGGCTCGCTTCAATTCTTCCTCGATGAACGGGAAGCGCGGGACTTCGTCGGCAGCAGGAGCGAGGCTCGCGCCGAAGACTTTGGCGATTTCGTCGGGACCGAAACACTCGGTTCCACGTTGAAACAGGTTTCGGGCAAAATCGAGCTGTGTGGCCATGATGGCCTCCTTCCTATTTGATCTTCTTCCGCTTCTCTATTCTTTATGTCAACGTTTTCCGGCGAAACAGTCGCCAGAAAGCGGTCCTTCTATCTGATGTCTATTATATCATATACCCACAAAAAGTCAATACGAGTGCTAATTTAGTTGCGAGAAATTTGTCCTACGATAAAAAATACCCTTATTTGGCAACACAAATATCCCCACAAAACTATTTTTTATTATGAAACTTTTTATGAATATCCCGCAAATGCTTATCCGTCACGTGAGTATAGATCTGGGTCGTCGAAACATTGGCGTGGCCGAGCATCATCTGGACTGAGCGAATATCCGCCCCATTTTGCAATAAATCAGTGGCAAAAGAGTGACGGATGGTGTGGGGAGTAACTCTTTTAGAAATACCAGCTTTGGTGGCGTAATATTTAACAATTCGTTCCACACTGCGCGGAGTCAACCGGCCTTCGCTTTTCGAGATCTTCGACAAACTGACAAACATGGCCGGGTCCATATCCTTACGCTTGGCTAGATAAGTTTTGAGGACGGTTTTAGCTTCATCGGAAATAAAAACCAGCCGGACTTTTTCGCCTTTACCTCGGACACTAAACTCATCCCGAGCCATATTAATGCTGTCCTGATCGAGCCGACACAGTTCCGACACACGCAAACCAGTGGAAAAAAGTAACTCCATCATCGCTTTGTCTCGCAAATCTTTGACCTCGCTACCACTCGGCGCAGACAGGAGGCGAGAGAGCTCGATTTCGGTGATGAGGTCTAGGTCGCGCGCTGGCGTTTTGGCTAATTCAATCCGGTCGGGTGGAAGAGATTGAACTCCGCGCTTGGCGAGATATTTTAGAAAAACTCGCAACGCAATCAGATAGTAGTTCTGAGTATTTTTCTTGAGATTATCGACACCCTCCTTAGACCCCACTCTAGACTGACCAGACGGCTGGCGATTGAGCCACAGTCGAAAAGACCGGACGATATCATCAGTGATATCCTCGGTATCCTTGATCTCGCTTTGTTTGATCAGGCGCGTCAAATAGCGGTCATAGTTTTCGACAGTTTTGAGCGACCGGCCTTTTTCAATTTCCAGATATTCTAGAAATTCCCGTTTTAGTTTGATGATGTCGGCCATTACTGCTAATTATACCACCGTGTCGAACTATATGATCGCACCACTTGGGGAAATTGTTTAACGCTAAAGCGGTGGCCATAAAGCTCTTGCAAAAAATACCCTGACGTGCTAATATCACGGATATGTTATCAACCAGCAAGAAACAAGCTTTGATCAAAAAAGCCCGCATCAATGATGAGGACACTGGTTCCTCTCTGGTGCAGGTGTCTCTTTTGACCGAACGGATTGTCGAATTGACTGAACATTTGAAGGTTCACAAGAAGGATAATCACTCTCGTCGCGGTTTGCTCAAACTCGTCGCCAAACGCCGTTCTCACCAAAAATACATTGACGGCCAGAACAAGAAAAACGAAGGGCCGGTCGCTTAATTTTTAAAGATATTTCAACCCACCCTCGCGGTGGGTTGATTTGTTAAATGATCAATTTCCAATTCACAATTTACAATCAATGATACAATGAGATCCAAAACGGTATAAATGCTGTTTGAAAATTTCTAATCCGCCAGCTGGCGGAGTAAATTTATTGAAAATTGGTTATTGATAATTGAAAATTGTCCCAATTTGGTTGATAATTGAGCAAAGGTCGAATTTTTATAATTT
>Ga0208375_1003467_pt1 | contig 13397 bp, 22 predicted proteins | sample RifOxyD1_FD_184038 | JGI IMG/M metagenome (GOLD analysis project Ga0208375, IMG submission 184038) | Soil microbial communities from Rifle, Colorado - Rifle Oxygen_injection D1 (SPAdes) | ecosystem: Environmental > Terrestrial > Deep subsurface > Rock core/Sediment | place: Rifle, Colorado... | reverse complement strand
CGCGCTGTCAACTAATCCTTTAACTTCTGAATTCCCTAATTTTGTTTTTGTCTGTCCCTCAAATTGTGGATGAGAAATTTTTATGCTTATTATCGCTGTCAAACCTTCTCTTGTATCTTCACCCATTAAACTATCATCTTTCAAAAGTCCTTTTTTCTTAACGTAATCATTTATTACTCTCGTCAGTGCAGTTCTGAAACCAGCAACATGTGTTCCACCCTCGACGGTGTTAATCGTGTTTACGAAACCAAAAATATTTTCCTGATAACCTTCGTTGTATTGAATTGCTGCTTCCATAATTATTCCTTCCATTTCTCTTTTGAAATAAACTGGTTTGTGCAATGCTTCTTTTGATTTATTCAACCACTTAACAAATTCAACAAGTCCACCTTCAAAATGGAAATCTTCTTTCTTCCCCGTGTTCTCGTCTTTGAAAATTATTTTCAATCCGGCATTCAAAAAAGCAATTTCCCTGAAACGATTTATCAAAGTTGAAAATTCAAATTTCACTGTAGAAAAAATTTCTTCATCTGGGAAAAAAGTTATTGTTGTTCCTTTTTCTTCCTGTGCACATTTTCCTATAATCTTTACTGAATCTTGCGGAACACCTATTTTGTAAGTCTGAGAATAAATATTGCCATTCTTTCGTACTTCAGCAGTCATTTTTTTTGAAAGTGCCGCAACGACGCTTATACCCACACCATGAAGTCCTCCAGAAACAGCATAAGCCTTATTATCAAATTTTCCTCCAGCGTGCAATTTTGTAACAATAACTTCCATTGCTGACTTTTTGTAAACCGGATGCATTTCTACTGGAATTCCTCGTCCGTTATCTTCAACTGTTACACTTCCATCTTTGTTCAAAGTAATTTTTATTGTGTCGCATTCGCCAGCCAAAGCCTCGTCAACAGCATTATCTACTATCTCATAAACTAAATGATGCAATCCTTCTTTTCCGGTGCTTCCGATGTACATTGCCGGTCTTTTTCTGACGCCTTCCAATCCTTCAAGAACTTTAATCGACTCTGCATCGTATTCATCTTTTTTTCCGTCTGTCATTTTATAAAAATTTGGATAAAACTTTATATCAATCTAATTATCCCATATCAAAAAATGAACTCGGCTTTATAAACCTTTTTGGTGTTTTTATCGACGGGAAAACATATTTTGAAAAAATTTCAGCTTACATCACAATTTTTGTCATTCCTCTTGGAAATACTATAATTTGGATTCCATTTTTGTTTATCAAAAGTGTTCTTTTTGGATGAAAATGTCCCATGACAATTTTTTTGCATCCAAAATCTTTTGCTAATCTAACTGCTAAATCAATTTGTTTTTTTGTAAGCTTGTTTTTATTACCCTCACATAAATCTCTAAATAAATACAATGCTTCCCAATAAATTTTACTCTTCCCATGATAATTTTTTCTTCTATATCTGTGTGCTTTTTTGAATCCCCACTCGATAATGTCGCCGTGAATAAATAAAATCTCATCTCTAACAATAAATGAATCTTCTTTTTTCAATGGAAAAACTTCATGATTCCCATCGATAAAAACCCCCCCAGCATCAAAAACTTTTTCAGCAATATTCTTCCTTAATTTTCCAAGTTTTTTCAAATCTTTATGTAAAGCATTTCTTAAATCAAAATTATCTCCTAAAAAAATAGTGTTCTTTGAAAATTTAATTTCTTTACCGTCGGATTTTTTTATAAACGGATTTATTTCCCATTGCCCGCCAATGTGCAAGTCGGTGTAAATTGTATACTCTTTCATTAGAAAAATTGTCAAAAATCGTTTTTAATGTTTGTGATAATTAAGTTATCTAACTTTTCCAGAATTACTTTTTTTCTTCAGTTCTTTTTATTTCTTCCTTATGAACCCATCTAACTTTTCGTCTTTTCATTTTCATGTTCTTTCGGCATTTCGACGAACACAAATAATTTATTGTTCCATTATTTGCAACTAAAGTCAAACCTTGATGAAGACTATATTCTCTCCCACAATAAACACATTTTGGCATTTTAATAATCCTTGTCGAATCCGACATTTAATTCAAAAACATGTCCATTCAAAATTGAATCATATTTAGAAGTGATTGATGTTTTAGAAGTATAACTTCCATATTTTTTCCCATCTATCATTTTTCTCACAAGCAATATTTTTTTCTTTTCTGGAGAAGTTATTTTGAGGGTGCTAATTTCAGGAAAATCTTCCTTAAAAAATCTTCCAACTTCTTCAAACATGTCGTCAATAGTTCCCATTTAAGTATACGCTCCTTTGATAACTTTACTTTTAATTCTTCTTGCTTCAATTTCTGTTTCCCTTAACATTAATGTATCGCCAACTTTTATCGGTCCTTTAACATTTCTTCTCATACTTCTTCCTTTATCTCTTCCCTCAAGAATTAAACATTTAACTTGCGTGATTTCTCCTCGGAAACCTGTTCGTCCAATTATTTCTTCAACCGTTGCCGGAACTGGCTCGCCCATAGCAATTCTTGTAGCTGAAGCTTTCTTCTGTTGCTTTTGCTGGTCAGTTAATTGCTGTCCGCTTCCACTCGTTTGCTTTTTGTTGTCTTGCTTTGCCATGTTTACAATTTCCTATTGCGAAAATTTATTTCTTGAAAACTGAAGCTAATTCGGATTTTGCTTCGCCTTCGTTGATAACCGCAACTGATGAAGTAGCAACTGGAAGTCCTATAGAAACACCAAGCTTTTGTTTGCTTTCAACTTCTTTGCAATGAATTCCTTTCTCTTTACAAAGCAAGGGAAGATGTGCGACAATTTCTTTTGGTTCTACATCACTTGCATAAACCACAAATTTTGCCGTTCCTCTTTCTATAGCTTTGGTAACTTCGTTAGTTCCCTTTTCAATCTTTCCGGTTTTCTTCACTTTTTCGAGTACGCTGTATATGTCCATTTTTTCGTTAATAGTTTAATTGTCCGGAACTCACGAGAAAATAAATCCTCGCGATTAATCGTTCATCGGATAATAACAATAAAAAAAACTGGTTTTTAAACCTTTTCAATTATTTTATTATCAAGAATTTTATAACAACCTTTCAATTTTTTCCAAAAAAGAAAAATATAAATACAATATAGCTATTAATATATCAAGAGGTGCAACATGCCAGCAAAGAAAAAGAAAGCTGTTAAGAAAAAAAAGTACTACTCAAAGAAAAAAAAGAGGGCTTGATTCTATTTTTTCTCGAGGGGGATTACTTTTTTGTTAACTAATCCATTCAAAGAATAGGGCATTCGTATAAGGCCAATGTAACCACGTGAGACCCAAGGATCTATGGGATAATTGGAAAATTTTTTTGTTATTTCTCTTCTTCTTTTATTGTTCAGATTGAATGCCTTTTTATCCAGAACATGAAGATGAAACCCCCGCCCAGAATAAACTAGCACAATTTTGTCAAAATATTTTTCTAAATCCCCTTTCATTTCAAGAGCAATCATCAAAAGTTTTTTTATGCATTCTTTGCAAATCTTATTCTTATCTTTACATTTACATTCAATATTATCTGTATCTAAATCGAAAACCAATTCTTGTTTTACATAATTTATAAACTTCAATTTTTTCAATTCTTCCTCGGGATTCTTGTAAACATTTCTATCATAATAAACGTCCTCGGGAAGATACTCGCTTATTTTTTCTTTGAGTTCATTGAACGGGAAATACATTAAATTTCCCTTGAGTTTTTTATTTAGAATAATTCTAGTATCTGTTCCTGGGTCAAGTGCACAAATTTGCGGAAGTGCTAGGTGGTTTTTTCTGAACCATTCTTCTACCCTTTCAACAGAAAATTTTTTATAAAATTTTTTTCTTTCTTCCAAAGACGCCGGTCGGAATTCATTTTTCATCTCTTTTAATAATCAAGGATAAGTTGTATATAAAAGTTATCAATAATCTTTTTATACTTGTGGTGATTTAATTTCTTATGAGAACAGAGCCTTCAAACAATCACGCAGTTATTTGTGAATTAGCATTTCTATTCATTGCGGGAGATTTATATGAAAGAACAAATAAAACCAGAAATTCTTTAGCACAATATGTAGATAATCTTGAAAGGGCTTCGAAAGGTTTGCCCAGAAGAATTTTAAACTTTCCCGAAGGCGACATTCCAAAAATAAAACGACTTTGTGAAAAAGAAGGAATTAATACTTCTACTAATTCAGCAGTTTCTGACAACCGAGAAAAAATTTATGAAATAATCGATAGATATTATAGAATCCATTAACTATTTCCATTTAACCTCAACATTATCAGTTCTCTCGCGAGGTTTGATATCTAATTTTTCAATTTCTTTTCCAGAAACTTTTATTCCTGAATTAAATTCTATTTCTCCAAGAAAAGCAATCATTCCTGCATTGTCGACGAGAAATTGTCTTTCTGGACAGAAAAATTTTGCTCCGCGTTCAGCACACATTATTTTGCACATTTCCTGCAGACGAGAATTGCACGCAACTCCTCCACCAAGTAACAATTCTTTTTTTCCAGTGTGAGCCAAAGCTCTTTCTGCTGTTTCAACCAGCATCGCGAAAACAGTTTCTTGTAATGAAAAACATAAATCCTCTATAGGATATTTTTTACTTTCTAATTTTTGTTTAGAGAATTTTGAATAATTTTTGTTTTCTTCTTTTCCGGAGAAATTTTCAAAATTCTCTTTGTGAGAAGTTTGCAATTTTTGTGAAAAATTTGTTTTCGCAAACTTCTCTCTTAAGTTTGTTAAAATTCCGGAGAGTGCAATATCCATTCCTTTTACTTTGTAAGGAAGTTCAATATAATTTTTTGATTTAGATGCTAATTCCTGAATCCTCTGTCCTGCAGGAAAACCCAAACCAGCATATCTTCCAAATGTGTCGATAAAATTTCCAACACCTAAATCTAAAGTTTCTCCAAAAATTCTGTATTTTCCCGACGCGTATGCAATTATTTGTGTGTTCGCACCAGAAGTGTAAAGTAAAACTGGATCTTTCGCACAGGTAATTTTTCCAATTTCTAAATGAGCAACGCAATGATTTACTGGAACAATTGGAACATTTAATTTTTTAGAAAGTTCTTTTGCAAATCGCATTCCGATGAGAAGACAGGGTGCAAGTCCCGGGCCTTGAGAAATTGCGATTGCATCAATATCTTTTTCTTGAATTTTTCCCTCGGCAATTGCTTTTTTATATAATTCTTCTTTTACTCTCTCATGATGCTTCGCAGATTCAGTTGGAATAATTCCTCCGCTCTCTGTTGTATACATGTCACGAACATTTGACAAAACTTTTCCATTTTTCACAACTGCAATTCCAAATGTATGTGCAGTTGATTCTATTCCGAGTATGAGAGACATAAAAAGAAGAAGAAAGGAGAGATTATAAAATTATTTAAGAGAAGTTTGAACAATTCTGAATTTTAGTTTTTTCTGAAGAATTTTTAAAATTATCTTCGGAGAGGTTTGCAATTTTCGTGGAAAATTTGTTTTTGCAAACTTCACTTAAGATACATTTCATTCAGTTTGAAATCAACAAATTTTATTTCTTTTTCTTTCTCGGTAATTATAAATTCAAAATAACCTTCCCTCAAAAAAGGATTAAATGAGTCGCCAGTTGCAATGTAATTTCGAAAAACTTTCCATAAATAATCTTTAGCGATTTTATCGTCGTATTTTAACCATTCTGTTTTGTCTTCAATATTTCCTAATTTTTTTCTGTCGTAAATAAATGATGCTAACGGATTTATTTCACCTGAAGTTAATTTTTCTAAATCATTTGCAATTTCTGCACGAATTATTTTTCCGTTTTCTATTCCTGAAAAAATTACTCCACCATACTTGCTTGGCAACCAGTTTGAAATAATTATTCTAAACAAATTTTCATCTTTTCCGACGATATTTTCAAGAAATTTTTTATATTTCTCAAAATCAAAAAAACATTTTATATTTTTTCTTGTGTGCTTTTTTTCTTCTCCTTCAGGCGTAGGAATTGCTCTTACACAAAAGCCATAATTTTTTTCTATGTATTTTTTAAAAAAAGAATTCAAAAATTCATTTTTCTCGTCGAATTCTTTGAATGAAATAGAAATCCAATTGTATTGCGGAAGTCCTGTTTTCTTCAGATTTTCCATATCCAAATCTTTGTTTGTTCTAATAGAATTTGCATATTCTTCAAATCCTTGTGCTCTCGCATTTTTCTCCCAGTCAGACATAGTTTTGCCTGACATTAAGTAAGATTTTTCAAACCCAATTTATCGAAGACATCAACCTCTTCATGAAAAAACTTTGTGAGTTTTTCTTTTGAATTTTCTATTTCAATCCATTCAAACTGGGAATGTTCTTCGCTGATTTTTACAAAATCATTTTTTGGTTTACATAGAAAAACAATCATGGTAATAATTTGTCCATCGTCTCTTTCAAAATGCCGAATGCTCATCGGATAAACAACGTCGATATACATTCCGGTTTCTTCTCGAATTTCACGAATAATTCCAAGAAAAGGATCCTCTCCAAGTTCAAGTCGTCCGCCGGGAATTTCCCAAATATTTGGTTTTTGAATATCATCTGATGCTCGTTTCATAATAAACAATTTTCCGTCTTTGACAATAAATGCCTTCACAGCAATTCTAAAATTTACGACGACGATTGGGGTTTTCATTTTATATCCCAAAATCTTTTTTTAATTTGATAAAATTGAACAGAAACATAAGCATGCTCTTCGTTATTCTGAATTCCCTCATAAAATCTTCCTATAACATATGCATCAGCGGAGATTGATTCGTCTTGGATTTGTCGTTCCAATTCTGAAAAAGTAAAACGAGGTACAGAATAAACTCTTGGAATTCCTATTGGTTTAACTTTTACCTTTTTACCATTAGTTAAAAATTTTGTTCCATGAATCTCATTCGGATATATTTCTAATCTTTTTCGTTTATTCATAATCTTTTTTTCTTTCTTTCCTATTTATACTTCAAGTACTCATCCAGTACGGGATTACGAAAGAATTAAAAAGTTACATAATCCAATAAAAAAGAGGTGAGGTAAAGAATCACCTTAGAATTCTAAATAAACAAAATGAAAAGAATAACTAAAAAACTAAGACAAAAAATTGAACAAATTAAATGGGAATATGCAGAATATAAAAGAGCATTTATAGAAAAACCAGAATTGTCGAGAAGTCATGATAACGAGCTTCATCAGGGATTGGAATGGATTACAAAAGATTATGGAATTGTCTTCGATGATGAAAAAAAAGAAGAATATAATTCGAAATATAAAGAATATTGGGGCAAATATAATGAGTTAGAGAAACAAGTTTGGGGAGAAGTATACCCTGAAATAGAAAAAATTAAGAAAAAAAGTTTCAGCGATCCTTATGGGCAAGCATTATTTGATATTCTTAAAATTTTGGGAAATAACAAGACTATGGAATTATTTGGAAAATGCAATAACTTAATTTCTACAAAATATCAAAAAGAAAGAGAAGAGATTTTTGAAATGGGTTTTGAATTATACGAAATTATTTTATCAATACTTCAAGGAGAAATTAAATAATGAAATTAAAAATGAATAAGTCAGATTTTTTCCGTGAACTCGGTTTTTCCGAATATGAATCAAAAGTTTTGTCGTCGTTTTCTAATCTACAAAAAGCAACAGCAAAACAAATTAGCGAGGATTCTGGGGTTCCACAAAATAAACTTTATCAGATAATAAAAAAATTTGAATCTCTCGGTTTGCTTTCTCAAATTCCAGGAAAATTAAAAAAATATGAATTGATTAATTTGCAAACCTTTATCAATGGAAAAATAAAAGAGAAAGAATCCAATTTGAAATCTCTTAAAGAAAATTCTAAAAAAATCAAAACACTGAAAAACTCCGATGATGAATTTTCTTTTTCTTTAATCAAAGGGCAAAAAGCAATTATGGACAAACTTTCTGAAAAAAATATTCAAGTTAAAAAAGAAATTCTTGGTGTTCAGCGAGGTTGGGTTGTTTGGGGAGAAGGTTTGAGGCAAATGCAAACAGCGACAAGAAAAGGAGTAAAAGTAAAATTAATTGGGGTTGTTGATTCTGAAACAGAAAAAAGAGCAAGAGAATGGAAAGAAGTTGGATGTGAAATAAGGAAATTCAATTCAAAATTCGGAGAATTTCCATTGAGGTTTTCAATATTTGATAACAAAGAAGCAAGAATTACCCTCGGAAAACCAGAAGTTTCAAAGCCAGAAGATTATATAACCATTTGGACATCGTCGAAACCTTTGATTTCTTTATTGCGAAAGCAATTTGAAGAAATGTGGAAAGAAAGTGAAAAATTAAAATAAAAAAAGTTATAAAAAATATTAAAAAGTTTGTTATAAAATAAAAACCCCTATGTTAGCAGAAAATTATACAATCACTTTTTCTTCTTTTTCTTTCCGCCTCTAGCCATTTTAGCTTCACATACGTTTCCTTTTCCATCAACGTAGTAAAGATATCCTGACTTTCTCTTAACTGCATTCTTTACAAGAATTGTTCCCATTATTTTTTTCCTCCTTTATTTGTTTTATTTGTTCTTCTAAAACGAATCCACAGCGATGAAATCGCGAGGACCTCGCCAGAAAATCCAAAAATTTTCTGAGCGTTGTTTTAATACTACCAAAAGGAAAAGTCCCTATGTTATCCCTATGTATTTCCTTTCGATATATTCTCTAAGAATCATTTCTTTTTAAATCTTTTTCTTTTCTCGTCGGAATCAATCAGTTTTCCCGTCGAGGGTTTTCACTACTTTTGCGTTTCTTTTGTTTATGGGAATTTCGATTAATTTTTTAAATTCTCGTCGGGGTTTTATAGAAAAACTAAACGGCTTCACTTTTTTATATTCGATAATTTTGTTTTTTTTATCAAGCCAAATTGCCAAGAAGGGATAAAAAACAAACCAAGAATGGATTGGGGTATTCACAGATTTTGAAAATTTAAATAACAAATTTTTTGCCTTTTCTCGACGAGAAAACATAAGTCCAATAATCTTTCCAAAGAAAGAAACTTCTCTAGCCTTAACTTTTATTTTTTTATTTCTAAACTTTAGAAAAATAATCATCTTATTTAATAGTTACATCCATCGTGCTTGAAGCATATCCCGGCTGACTATTCTTAGACACTTCAACAGTATATCTTATCGTACATAATCCTGCCGTTTCAGGAATTTGAAGTTTCACAATTCTTGCTGGATCGAGAATGTCTCCTGAACCTAAAGGTATTGCATCCTCCGATTTTCCGAGTATAATATATGATTCTGCTTGCTGACTTGTTATTCCACACATTGATGGAACTCCACCTTGCTTTACGACGACATTATAAGAAAAAGTTGCTGGCGAAGAATCTCTGTTGCTTATTGATACACCAAATCCTTTAGGGTCGTCACCTTTTTTCAAACTTATTTCCTGACTCGACGGGAAAACTACAATTCTCTTCGTCCCTTGTCCTTCACTAATTAATTTGTTTATCTGACTCTGCAATTGTGCGTCGATAGAATCAATTGCTCCCGAACCACTTGAAACTATTTTTCCGATGAAAAAAAGTAAACCAATCAACAAAGTCATAGATAAAACGATAGTCACTATTGTTCCGACGGACATTTCAATAGCTGCTTTTTTGTCTACCCTCTTTAACATGACGGATAAAGATGAGACTAATTTATAAATGTTTTGACTTCGGAGAAGTTTGAATAATTCCGATTTTCATTTTTCTTAGGAATTTTCAAATTCTCCTTTGGGAAGTTTGAAATTTTTGTGAAAAATTTGTTTTGCAAACTTCTCTTCGAAGCATTTAAAAAAACAAATATCTTACTATAATTATGAGTTTATTATCAAAACTAACTGGTCTTGTAATTAATAATACTAATTCATCGATGAATGTTTTGCCTTCAAGTTCACTGGTTTATCTTTTAGTATTTTATTTAATTTTTATTTTCGTTCTTGCTCTTGCAGTTTATATTTATTCAGCGCTTGCTTATTCATCTCTCGCAAAAAAAACTCGAACAGAACCTCGATGGTTGGCTTGGATTCCGATTGCACAGTTTGTTTTAATTGCAAAAATGGCGAAGATGTCTTGGACACCAATTTTATTTTTAATACCTATGGTACTATTAATTCCCTCGCTGTTTATCTCTAAAATTTTATTTGTGATTATGTTGATTATTGCACTATTATGTGCTATTGCCCTTGGAGTTTTCTATTTTATTTGGCATTGGAAAATTTTTGAAAGAGTTAGCAAGCCGGGATGGTGGGCTCTTCTTGGTTTAATTCCTTACGCCGGAGGAATAATCTTTTTAGTTTTTTTAGGAATTGCTGCCTGGAATGATAAAAAGTATAACTAGTTCTAAAGATAATTTTATAAAATTTCTTCTGAGAAGTTTCAAAATTTCCTTTTGATTCCGGAATTTTGCCAACTTCTCTAAATTGCTAAACTTTAAAAAAGAATTAAATCTCTAAACTTTAATTAAGAATTAGTTTCGAGGGGCCCTAGCTCAGCGGGAGAGCACATGACTGAAGATCATGGGGTCCCGGGTTCGACTCCCGGGGGCCCCATCAGGGAATTGTAAATTCCCTCGGGTTTTGAATAAATTCAGGGATATTTCTGTTTCGACTCCGAGCGATTTCATTTTCAAAATAATCTTGGAATTGTAAAAATTAAAATGGGGTCGCGAGTACGGGGGCCCCATCAGAGAATTTTTCAAAACAAAAATAGTCAAATATAAAAGCTATATTTCACTTAACGTTTAATGGAAAAAAAAGAGAAGTCAAGGGTTAAATTTTATATTCTCCTCGGGCTTTTAATTATTTCAATTTCTGCTTCAATATTTTTTCATTTTTACGGAAAGAATTTGGAGTTGTTTATTTTGAATATTAGTCAATCAAAATTTTTTATTTCTTTCTATATGCTTTTGTTTATCATTTCTTCTTTTATTTCAATTCCCTTTCTAACTTTTCTGGGTGCAAGAATTTTCTCATTTAATTCTGCTTTAGTTTTTTCAGTAATCGGGAATATGATAAGTGCGGTTATTATGTTTTATCTTGTAAGATGGCTCGGTCGCGATTATGTTAAAAAAAGTGAAAAGAATCATCCAACAATAAAAAAATTAAGAATTGAATTCAAAAATCATCCTTTCAAAAATATTATTCTTTTGAGATTATTTTTTCTTTTACCTCCAGAAGTCGCAAATGTTCTCGGTGGTTTGTCTGATATGTCATTTGAAAAATATTTTTTCTCGTCGCTAATAGGAGTTATTCCTATGACTCTTTTTTCAGTTTTGTTAATAAAAAGTTACCAGTGGGGCAACCATCTTTTGTTAACAATCACGGCATTTGCTTTTTTATTTATGTTGATTTTTCCAATGATTTATTTTGTACAACTTAGAAAAGTTTTTCTTGGAAAATATCACAAGCATTTGAAATCAGCGAATAAACTTCTTGCAGGAAGATAACTTATTCTTTATTTCTTTGATGATAATGACAAGTTAATTTGAAATTTAATCCTGTAAGACCCGTAGTTAGTAAAGTTAATCCTCCACTAACAATTGCTTGACCAAATCTATGATTTGTGATATCTTCTAGACATTCAATTGCACCAAAAGTGGTTACTACACTTCCAAGAATAAATGCTGAGTTATGCATTACTTCTTTAGTATTATCACTTAAATGATTATACTTTTCATTTAGATTTTTATAAAATCTATTTTCAGTTATTAGTTTTATTACCATAATTTTTTTACAAAAAAGAAATTTATAAATCTTTCCGTTTTGTTCTTATTCTATTATAGTAACAGAAAACTATATAAACTTTATTTTGCCTAAACTATTGTAAGTCGGGTAGTTAACTTTCGGAGTCCTGGCATTAAATTGTCAAGAGATCTTAAATATGATTTCTGGATTCTGAGGAAGGTCCGCACACCACAATAAAATTATTCGTCGAAAGACGAAGTGTCGAGAGGCATGGCTCTGCTACAGAAACGCCACAGCTTTCGTTGAGTTATGAAACATGCGTTGAACTTTGAAACGAAAGATTTGCTGAAACGCGCATCCTAATTGGTGCAAGTTCCGTTTGGAACGCATAGTCGAATGTTAACACGTTCGGTCTGTCTTTATCTACGGCGAACGACATAATGTGGTCTATGCCTGACTTACATTTTTTATTTTTAAGGAAGGAATACTGACGAAAATTATCAAAGAATTTTCAGTCTATTCCCGACTTACAAATATTCAAGAGAAGTTTGCAAAAATAAATTTTCCACGAAAATTACAAACTCCTCACGAAGAGAATTTTGAAAATTCTCTTAAGAGGGAATTATTAAAATTATTTTCCCAGAACTACTGGATAACTTTTTTCAATTTCAGGAATTAATTTTTCCAAACAAGCTTTATACTCATCCACACCTTTGGTGTTTTTTTGAATTGTGCATTCAGAATATCCTTCGGATTCAAGAATTAATCTATCGTCGGAAACTTCACCTGGTTTTAATGAAACTTTTTTCAGAAATTCTAAACAACTATTCTGGCAATCATCATCTAATCGAGAAGTTGAAGATTTCGAAGTTAAATCAATATTATATATTGTGTCACAACTAGTAATGCATTTTAAAAATTGGTAAGTATTGATATTTGAATCTCTTATTTTGTTATTCACATAAAGTTTATTTCCAACTAGTCCAATAATAAGCGAAGCAATAACCAGAATGATAATCACCCCAGTAATAACAATTTTTCTTCTCTCTTTTTTCATTTAATACTGAAATAATCTTCTTTTAAAAATCTTATGAATTACAATCCCAAGTTTTTAGATATACAAATCAATCAAACTCCCCTTTCTAAATTTTTCTTGATAATTAATTATTTCTTTTTGTTCTTTTCTTAAGAGAACTTTGCAAAAAATGAATCGATTTTTTAATTTTGCAAAGTTTCTTCGGAGAAGTTTGTAATTTTCGTGGAAAATTTATTTTTGCAAACTTCTCTTAATTCTGTTTTTCCCGTCGGTGTTTGACTTCTTTGAAAAAATTCCTTTCTAATTTCATAAACTTTTTCAACAGGGGGAATTAATGGAGAAATACTTTGAATTAAATAGAAATTCATATTAGTAACTTTCTCTAAAATGATCTATCGTGCCTATGACTGTTTCGTATCCTGAAACCAATATAGTTCCAATAAATCCAGTATACATCGCGGGTTTATTATCAAACATCCATCCAGCCATTCCAGTCATTAGAAAAGTTCCCCCCACAATAAATTCAAGTTTTTCAAATTTATCTTTTACCGAAGTTAATTTTTTTATTATTTTATCTTCCCTATTCATCTTTATTTTTTTCCATTTTTATTCTTGTTATTGCACCATAACTGTAAGCTAAAGTGTGTTTTAAATTACGCCAAGTAAGATATCCCG
>Ga0208375_1003464_pt1 | contig 13413 bp, 16 predicted proteins | sample RifOxyD1_FD_184038 | JGI IMG/M metagenome (GOLD analysis project Ga0208375, IMG submission 184038) | Soil microbial communities from Rifle, Colorado - Rifle Oxygen_injection D1 (SPAdes) | ecosystem: Environmental > Terrestrial > Deep subsurface > Rock core/Sediment | place: Rifle, Colorado... | reverse complement strand
CACTAACAAAAGAAGCGCAACAGGCACTAAGAAGAACTATGGAAAATTATGCTGCTGTAACAAGATTTGTTTTAAGCTGCAACTATTCCTCTAAAATAATTGACCCCATACAATCAAGATGCACAATTTTCAGGTTCAGAGGAATAGAAAAAGAAGGTGTTTTTGAATACATGGACAAAATTGCCAAGCAAGAAGAACTAAAGATTTCAAAAGAAGCCAAGGAAATATTATATGAAAATTCAAATGGGGATTTGAGGAGGTTATTAAACATATTACAAAGCTGTGCTTCCATCTCAAACAAGATTGATGACAAATTAATTTATGATGTTGTTGCTAGTGCGCATCCCAAAGAAATAAGAAAAATTATAGAGTGTGCAATAAAAGGTGATTTTTTAAAATCCAAAAATATGTTATTGGATATAATGCTAAAAAATGGATTAAGCGGATTAGATATTATCAAACAAATACAAAAAGAGGTTCTTGAATTAGAAATTGATGAGAAAGACAAGTTAAAATTGATTGAGAAATGCGGTGAAATAGAATTCAGGATGGTTGAAGGCTCGGATGAATTCATACAATTACAAGCTTTATTGGCAGGATTCTACCTAAAATGATTGACTTTGTTTATTCCTCGGTGTATGATGAACTATTTACTTCAATGAAGAAGAAAAAATATTCTGGAAAACAATATGTTGACATGGAAAGATTTACTGCTTCTTTACAATCTTTCTGGGAAAAAGAGGGAAAGAAAATAAAAAATGAAATAGAAAAGATTTCTGGATTGAAGTTTAGTTACAAAGTAAGATGTTTTACTGTTAAGGATATGGATTTCAATGCAATAAGTTTTCCTTTCACTTTAAAATACAATAAGAATTCTGATGTTATAACTGGAATCTTGATTCATGAATTAATTCATGTTTTGTTAAAAGATAATAAAAAAGTTCTTGAACTAATAAGAAAGAAATTTGGATATGAAGATTATGACTTTAAAGTTCATTTTCCTGTCTTATTGATTCAAAGAAGGGTTACTGAGAATTTATATGGCAAAGAATATTTCAAGAAAGTATTACAGCAAGAAAGAGATATAGATGAACTTGGATATGAATGGGATAGAGTTAATCAATATTATCCAAAATTTGAAAAAGGAATTGTTAATTTTTTACAAAATGCTGTTAAATAAATACAAGCCAAAGAGTTTAAAGGAAATTATAGGCCAAGATAATGCTATATCTAAATTAAAAAAATCTGTCAACGATAAAAAAGCAGCATTAATTTATGGAATTCCTGGCATTGGAAAAAGTTCTTCTGTTCATGCACTAGCAAGGGATTTAGATTATGAAATTCTGGAGATAAATGCCAGCGATTACAGGAACAAGGAACAAATTGATGAAAAAGTTGGGGGATCTGCAAGACAGGCAAGCTTATTCTCAAAAGGTAAAATAATATTAATAGACGAAATTGACGGGCTAAACAGCAAGGATAAAGGAGCAATAACAGAAATTGTAGACATATTAAAAGAAACAGGACATTCTGTGATTATTATAGGCAATGATATCTGGGATTCAAAGTTCAAGGAGCTAAGAAAAAACTGTGAATTGATTCAGTTTGACAAGCTGAATTATCTTGATGTTTTAAAGATTTTAAAGAGCATTATTTACAGGGAAGATAAGAATGTTGATGAAGAACATCTAAGAAAAATAGCCATTAATTCCAAAGGGGATGTAAGAAGCGCCATCAATGACCTTGAACTGCTGATGATAAGCAAGGATGATATTGACACAAGGGAAAAAAAAGAAACAATCCTTAATGCATTAAAAAATATATTCAAAACAAAAAATCAGAAAGAAATATTAAAATCAATTGAATTGCTTGATGAAGACCTTGATGAAGTATTTTTATGGTTGGAAGAAAATATCCCTTATGAATACAACAACGTTAAACATGCTTATGATTATCTGAGCAAGGCTGATGTCTTCAGAGGAAGGATAAGAAGATGGCAATACTGGAGATTTCTGGTTTATGAGAACATACTAATGAATCTTGGCGTGGCTTTTTCCAAGGATAAAGAGGACAATAAGTTTGTCAGCTACAAAAGAAACTCAAGAATTCTAAAAATCTGGATAAATAACAGGAAAGAAGACAGGAAAAAAGAGTTATCTGAGAAATTATCAAAAGAGCTGCATATGTCCAAAAATAAATTTATGAAAGAGTTTAGTTACATGAAATTTTTACACTAAAATTATTTAAATAAGTAACGAAAGGTATTTAAATAAGTAATAGTTATAACATTTATGAGAACTGATGAAAAAATAAGGGTTTTGGAAGTCTGGAGAAAAAATCCGTTCAGCAATTTAAGCAGAATGGAGATAATGAAGAGTTTAAACAAAAAAACAAAAACATGGATATTTAATACATTAAAACATCTTGTAAAAAATAAAATATTAAATTCAAATAGAAAATCCAATTTAGATATTTATTCATTAAACTTGTCCAATCCCATTTCATTAAAAATTCTTGATTTTTTAGAAATTAAGGAATCCATAAATTTTGAAAGACTGGACCTTATTTCTGATATAATAAATAAAATTCCTGTAAAAGGATATTGCCTTATTGTTTTTGGCAGTTATGCTGAGAATAAGCAGAAAAAAGATTCTGACATAGACATTTCTATTCTTATAAACAACAAAGAAGATGAAAAAAAGATAAAACCCTATTTAAATGACATTAAGCTAAATTATAAAATAAAGGTAGATGATCATTATATCTTGTTTAATGAATTCATTGAGATGCTGACAAGAAGTGAAGAAAATCTTGGAAAGCAGATATTTAGAAAACATAAAATATTCTATAATTCAGATATTTATTACAATCTTATAAAAGAGGCTTACAAAAATGGATTCAGACCTTAAAGAGCAACTTTATCTAAACAGGGCAAAGAATGAATTTGACTTGGCAAAAGCAATATTCAAGCTATCAAATGAATCTGATTTGAAATTAGAGTTTGGACTAAAAGATGATTCCACTTTCTTCAGCAATGTAATAAGTAGCTCTTATTATTGCATCTTTTATTCTGCCAAGGCATTTTTATATAAGAATGGAATTGTAACTGAACCTCCAGAAGAACACAAAAAGACATATGAAGAGTTTAAGAAGTTTGTAGATTCTGGTCATATTGATGTGGAACTTCTTTATATTTACAAGACTATGTTTATCAAGGCAGAGGAATTACTTGGGATTTTCAAGAAAGAAAAATCAAAAAGAGGAGAATTTACATATCAAAAACTTCCCCAAGCAAATCTTCTTCCCGCAAAGGAAAGTCTGGAAAATGCAGAAACTTTTTTCAAGAACATTAATCTAATCTTGAGAGGGAATAGAAGTGATTAATTATATTCTGAAAAAAGAATTACATATATCCAAAATGAATTTATGAAAGAGTTTAGTTACATGAAATTTTTACATAGAATCTAGTTTCTGAATTCTATCATTTATATCGGGATGACTAGCAAACATGCTCGCCAACCATTGTTTTTTCTTAAAAGGATTTGAAATAAACATATGCGCTGTTGCATTTGAAGCTGTCCTTAATTCTTCGTGGTCTGCCTTTATTTTCCTCAAAGCATCTGCCAATCCTTTTGGATATCTCGTCAACAAAGCACCAGAAGCATCTGCAAGATACTCACGCTTCCTTGATATTGCAAACTTAATTATCTGTGCGACTATCGGGGCAAGAATCAACAAAACAACACCAACAGCAATCAGGATTATCTGGGCACTCCCCCCTTTATTCTCATTTGACCTTACACCGCCAAAAATAAAACTCCTCAGCATTATTTCACTAGCAAAAACTATTATTCCAACCAAGACAGAAGCAAGGACCATCACTCTTATATCATAATTTTTAATGTGAGAAAGTTCATGTGCAATTACTCCTTCCAATTCCTGTCTGTTTAATTTTTGCAATGAACCTTCTGTAAAAGCTACTGATGCTTTCTTCGGTGAAACTCCACAAGCAAACGCATTGATTTGCATTCCTGGAATAACATAAACCTTTGGACTAGGAATTCCTGCTGCTATTGACAAACCTTCAACGCTATTGATCAAATGAGCATGATCTTTCTTGTTTGCCTCTCTTGCTTTAACCATTGAAAGAACTATTTTGTCTCCAGAATAATAACTAATTAAAGAGAATATTATTGCAATTATTGCTGCAACTATAATAAACAAATATCCTTGAAAGAACAACAAATTAATAACATATGCGACTGCTCCTATTAGGATAAAAAATAGTATAAACAAAAATAATGAATTCCACTTATTTTTTGATATTTGAGAATACATCTTTAAAATTCTACTTTTATATTTTCCTTTTCTTTTCCTTCTGCCTTGAAGAATTCCCTCTTAGTGAACCTGAAGGCATTAGCAATTATACTTGCGGGAAACCTCTGTATCTTGATGTTAAAGGACATTACACTGTCATTGTAGAACTGCCTTGAATATGCAATCTTGGATTCTGTTCCTGACAATTCCTCCTGCAGCATCTTGAAATTTTCATTGGCTTTCAACTGAGGATAATTTTCTGCAACAGCAAACAAAGATTTTAATGCATTTGTCAACTGATCAGAAGCTTTTGCCTTTTGATTCATATTTCCAGACATCAGATTGGCTCTTGCCTTTGTTACTTCAGTAAGGACAGTTTTTTCATGCTTTACATAGCCCTGAACTGTTTTTATCAGGTTTGGAATCAAATCATATCTTCTTTTCAGCTGAACATCAATCTGCGACCAAGCATTGTTTATCCTTGTCCTCAGAACAATCAAGGAGTTATATGCCACAATAATGTAAAGAACAATTACCCCAAAAATAATCAATATCCAATATACCAAATCCATAATGAGAAAAACCTTTATATGTTTAAAAAGCTTTTGTTAAGCGATGAGCTATGATATAATCATTGGAAGAGATGAAGATCAGATCAAGGAATTAGAAAATAAAGGATTAATCTTTCTCGGAAAACAATATGTAAAGATGGGGCAGTTTAGTTCTTTGAGTAATAAAATTATGTTGGATGTTAATACCAGTCATATAATTCTTATAAGTGGCAAACGTGGCAGCGGAAAATCCTACGCGTTATCTGTTATAGCTGAGGAAATGTCTCACTTACCTCAGGAAATTAAGAATAATCTGTCAATATTAATAATGGACACAATGGGAATATTCTGGAGCATGAAATATCCCAATACAAAACAGGAAGACGAATTAAGACTGTGGGGAATGAAACCACAAGGATTGGGTGTCAAAGTTTACACTCCTCTGGGAAAATTCAAGGAATACAAGGAAAAAGGAATTCCAACAGACTTTTCATTTTCAATAAGGCCAAGCGAGTTAAGCGCAAATGACTGGATTAATGTTTTTAATCTTGAGATTACAGAACCTATCGGAGTATTAATTGAGAGGATCATTTCTGATTTAAGCGGGAATTATGACATTGAAGACATAATAAAAAAAATTCAAAAAGAAAAAAAATCAAACCAAGAGATAAAGAATGCCGCTGAAAACAGGTTCAAAGCTGCTGAATCATGGGGGATATTTGACAAGAAAGCAAGCGAAATAAAGGATATAGTAAAAGGAGGACAAGTTTCCATACTAGATACAAGCTGCTATGATGATTTCAATATCAAGGCATTAGTCACTGGAATTCTTTCCAAGAAATTACTGCAGGAAAGAATGACTGAAAGAAAAAAAGAGGAAATGTCAAGAATACAAGCAGGAGAACACTTCTTAGTTAAAGAAGAGCAGGATTTTCCAATGGTGTGGATACTTCTGGATGAAGCACATGAATTATTACCAAAAAAAGGAAACACTCCTGCAACAGATGCACTGGTACAAATATTAAGAGAAGGAAGACAGCCCGGAATATCGATGGTATTAGCCACTCAACAACCAGGAGAAATTCATAAGGATGTACTAACACAATCTGACATCGTGATCAGTTTCAGGCTAACTGCCAAAGTTGACATTGAAGCTTTGAATTCTATAATGCAGACTTACCTTACATCAGACATCTTGGGATACCTGAACAGCCTGCCTGATATAAAAGGCGCCGGGATAATATTGGATGATAACTCTGAAAGAATTTATCCATTCAAGACGAGACCTAAACTAAGCTGGCATGGAGGAGATGCTCCTAGTGCTGTAAAAGTAAAGAAGAAAATATTAGACATAGGATTATGAGAGACAAACATACTTTAAGGGCACACAGGGAAGGTTTTCTTGGAAGGGCAATTTACAAATTAAGTGAAATAAACAATAAACACAACATAATCAAGAAAGGTGACAAAGTCCTTGATTTGGGATGTTATCCTGGCTCATGGGTCCAGTACCTGCTGACAATCAAATGCAATGTTTATGGTATCGATGTCAAAGATGTCAAAGGCTTAAACTTCAAATTCATAAAAAAAGATGTTTACGATGATTCAATCTTTGATGATTTGGATAATAATTTTGATGCTGTTGTTTCTGATCTTGCTCCAAACACAACTGGAATAAGGGATTTGGATCAGGAAAGAAGCCTGGATTTATGCTATAGAGCCTTAGAGATTGCAAAAAAAGTTTTAAAGCCAAAAGGAAGTTTTTTAGTAAAAATCTTTGACAACAGCAGATTAAATGAATATATTAATGAAGTCAAGAAGAATTTTTCCTATGTCAAAATATTCAAGCCAAGAGTAAGCAAGAAAAGAAGCAAGGAAATTTATATTATCTGCAAGTCAAAACATAACCTGTAAGTGTAAGGGGCATAATTACCGCACTTAACAACCTTTTTTATTTTTATCTTTTTAGAATAAGATAATATTTTATTCCTTATATCTTTGATATCTTTTTCCTGCCCGAAAGTGTAAAAATGAATTATTCCTTTCCTTTGAACATAATTTAAAGCAAACAATAAATAAGAGAAAGAATCTGAAGGATGAGGCATCAATATCCTGTTAAACTTCTTTTTTATTTTTGGAAGGACTTTCTTCACATCCCCCTGAAACAATTTAATTTTCTTGGATTTGTTCAAGATTAAATTTTCCTCTGCATGTTTATGGCATTCCTTATTTAATTCTATTGCATAAATTTCCTTAGGGTTTGAATGCTTTTCTATGACAATAGGGAATGGAGCAATTCCGCTGAATAAACACAATATTGATTCATTGTTTTTTACCTGTTTAGCTATTCTTAACCTTTCATTTGAAGATCTTACAGAGAAATAACATTTTTCTATGTTTAACTTGAATGAGCAACCACTTTCTTTATGAGTTGTTTCCTTGGTTTTTATTCCTGCCAGCAAAGTTATCTTTGGCAGTCTTAATTTTCCTGAGTATTTTTCAGATTTATATGCAACTGTCTTTGTCCTGTTATTCAAGAAAGATTTAGCTTTATCTTTGCTTATTTTTTCATTAAAAACTACTATGTTTCCTATCTGGTCAAATGAAGGCATACTTATTCTAAAGAAAAGGTTTATATATTAATTTTGGTTTTAATAATATTATGAAAAAAGAAGAAAAAAGAGTGAATAAAGGATTTGTTTATTTCTTGGCTTTCATGTTCTTGGGATTTTTGTTGCTTTCAAGCACTGGTGTTTATGATAATTTTATAACTGGTAGTGTTCCCATTGATACGAGTTCAATTTCTGAGGCTATTAGTGGTGTTTTAGATATTTTATTTAAAGGATTTTTAACCCCTCTTGCAAACATTTTTGGTGGGGATAATTATGAAATTCCATCAAGACTGGTTTTAGGAATTATTCTATTTATTGCTTTAAATTTTGGAATTGGAAAGAAACTTGATAATAGTAATAATAATAGAAATGGAAAAATAGTTTCATTGGTTATTGCAATTTTAGGAGCATCATTGATACCTAATATTATTATTACTAAATTATTTAGTCCAGTAGAAGGGCTATTTGGTAATTTTATTGGATTAATCTTAGTTTTAACTGTAATGATTTTACCAATTTATCTTATAGCTAGAACTGATGTAGAAAGTAAGTCAGGTCATTTTTTTAAGGGATGTGTTTATCTTGGTCTTTTGTTGATAATAATTTATATTGGCGGAAATTTTCAAAAAACATCCATAGATATCGGAGGCATAATTCCTTTGGCTTATGCATTATCTGTCTTGTTTTGTTTAGTTGGAGCTGGTTATAGTTTATATAAAGCATTATCTCATTCTGCTCGTGCAGTTGGAGAAGAAATAGAAAATACTGGAGGAATTAGAGATTTGCCTAAAAATGTAGCAGGATCTGCAAGAAGATTTTGGGGGGGTAATCAACAATCTGATGTTCAAGATCAAGTTAAAAAAGATAGACTTAAAGGACTTATTATAGGAAATTATAATGCAATCAAATCAAGATATGGTTATATTGTAAATAATGAGGATATTAGAAAATTGAATAAAATTATAAGTAATTTAAAGGATATTAAAGAGTATTCCACGAGCATTAATTCAAACATTGAATTTTCTGGATTAAAAAATAGTAATAGGAATTTGGATATAATTTTTAATTTATTTTTAAAATTAGAAAGGGATAGTGAAGGTTTAATAAAAGGATTTGAAAAGGTAAGAGACATGATTTCACATAAATCCCTTTTGGTCAGGTTCAAAACTACAATCGGTAAAACAATTAAAGATTTACAGGGTCCAATAAATAATTTATAAAATATTTCCTTTTAGTTTATTCAAAAAGATATGTACATAATCAAGGATTCTTAGCATGAACTAAATTAATCAACCAATGATATCATAGCATCTTTTTGTTCTCTTATTATATTAATTTTAAAAGTATTTAATCTAGCAATTATTAATGTTGAAATATTATTTTTATTTTTTTCAATAAATTGAAGTAATTCGTTTAACATTCTCCTTTGATTTGATAATTCTATTATTCTTTCATCTGCATTTATTAGTAATTTTATAACTTCTGCTAAATTATTAAAAGTTTCTCGCGGAAGATAATTTTCACTTTTCCAAATAATTATAGAATTATTTAAAATTTTTAAAAAGGATTGATAAACTTCTTTTTGTAATTCTTCAGGTAGCATTTTACAAAGGAATTATATTTTTTACCAAAGGCTCTATTAATACCCAATATAATGGTGCCGTCACTATCAAGACTACAATTATCAAGGAATGAAACCATGTTTCTTTTAATCCTTTAGAAGAGCCAATTGTTGTTTTAACCACAGCAGACTGAGCATGAATCCTTATTAAAATTATTAAGCCTATTAAAGACCTTACAATCCATACATTTGCCAACCATGAACTTTTACTTGCTAAATTTGTCAATTCAAGGAAATATGGAACATTAAACACTATCAATAATCCTATCAATATTGTCACAAAAGTACTTAATCCATGACCAATCCAATGAGAACCCCTAAAATTTTCATCATGATGTATCAAAAATAATTCATACAATCCTATAATTGGAGTCAACACCAAAGCCGGAATAAATTCTAAAACCATATTATTCCTCTTATTTGGATATATTTAAATATTATGTTTCAATTTTATTAATATGAGGAAATGGCTGCATAATCTTGAGATTTTCTTTGATAGGGCAATACCTTATATTATCTTATTGCTAATTTTTATCATTGTTGGAGAATTTGCATTTCATAACTTCATGAACAAGTACAGGCTTTATGTATCCTTAGCTGATTATGTCATTGTTGGTTTTTTTATAATAGATTTGGGATTTAAATTTTACAGAGTAAGGAATGTCAAATTATTCTTCAAGAAATACTGGCTTGAGGTTATTGCTGTATTTCCTTTTGTTTTGGTATTCAGACTGTTTGAGGAGCTTGCCCTTCTGTTGAGATTCACAGAGCCGTTGGAGCAAGGACAAAAAGTGCTGCATGGAATAACAGAAGGAATCCAATTGGGAGAGGAACAAAAAATAATAAGAGAACTTCAGGAATTAGAAAAAGGAACTAGAACATTCAGGTCAATACAAGAAAGCACTAAACTATCAAGGACAACAATGTTTCTTAGATTCATGAGACTGCCAAGGCTGGCAAGAGCTGTTCCAGTCTATGAAAAACCAATAAAGAAAGAAATCAAGGTTATTGAAGAAAAATTAGGAATTAAGAAAAGAAGATAATCCCTTCTGATATTTTTCTTTTTTTGTTAATTTTTCAAGCATTTTATCAACTCTTTCTTCACTAAAATCATGCTTGTCAACCAATATACTCTTTATTTTTTCTGTATCAGGCTCTGACCATTTAAGCTGATAATTTTTCATGACAGGCATTGACTTGAATACTGCATAAATTTTCTTCCAGTCAAAATCAGGCTTTAACTCCTTGAACAAGCTATCAAAATTCTTGTTTTGCCTTACTAATTTCAATGCATTTTTAGGACCAATTCTCGGAATTTTATCATTATAATCTGTTCCAATAATTATTGCCAATACTATCAGTTGATCCTGATTAATATCCAACTCCTTAAGAACTTCTTTTAATTCTATCAATTCAGGACTTATTTTTACATAAGTATTTCTTACCTTTCTTCTTTGGGATATTGTAATATTTTTAACTAATCTTGGTGCAGAATACAGCAGTGAATCAAAATCGGTGGACGCTACTGCATAAGCATCACCTTTTTCAGCCATAAATGAGCATTGAGCTTCTGCTTCTGAAGGCGATTGTATAACTGGAAGACCAAAAGCCCTTATCAATTCCTTTGCTTCATCACTCATCTTGAAAGATAATCTCATTGATTGCTTGGAATATTTTAACATTGATTCTTCATCACCTTCTTCCCTTGCTTTTTCTAGCTTTTCCTCTGCTAACTGCTTCCTGTGTTCTCTTTGCTCCTTCTCATGAATCTTTAAAGAAGGAGGTTTTCCATCAAAAACAAAAACCAGCTTAATATTTCTCTCAATCAAATTAGGAATTCTTGTTGATATCCCCATTAAATGTGAAGTAATATTATTTTTAGAATCCATCAACGGAGTTCCATCTGGCTGCCTAATTGATGATAAAAACTGATAAAGCATCTGAGAAGCATCAACTGCCAGTACCTTGTTCTTCAAATCATCAAGAGAGATCTCTTTCTTGGGGATTATCTGAGATATGTTCAAGCCCATAAAAATAGAAAAGAATTGGAATTTAAATAATTTTAGTTGATACTTTTTTTATCTTCAACTTTTTCCATACATACATATATAACCTCTAAAAAGGTTCTAGTAGGCATACAAAAATAATCAATTCCTCTCTTGGACAATTCTTTTTTTATAGCCCTTGCTCTTTCTTTTGGATCTATTGAAAGTCTAGTGTGATGGACTTTAAAAAAATTATAAATTGGCACTTCACTCTTTTCAGGAAATTCTGTGGTTATAATATAAGCATTTTCTCCTGAAGATCCTATAACAATCTCATCTATTTTTAGTTCACCATCCCTAACTGAATCCAATAAAGGGTATAACTCTGAAATTGGTCTTGCTATGGGATCTATTACCCCAACCTTTTCTTCAAAAGATTGATTACCCCTAAAAATATTTGTTGCTTCTTCCAATGTTACCATAAAATTATCAATTTTAATTCTTTTTATAAATCTTTCTATTTTAACCACTTTAAAATGATAATATAATGCTTATATGTAAGCTACATTTCTAATTTTCATGGTGATTAGGAGAGTTTCTTTGATGCACAAAGGCGGTGCATACCAGTACAGGCTCCATAACAAGAAGCTGAATGACCTTGCATTGAATTATCCAAGCCTGACATGGTATCTCAACAAGGTATTTGAAAAATGCCCTGATGACTATTTCTTCAAGGGTCCAAGAAGCTCAATGCTAAAATTCAAACTAAGCAATTCAAACATCCACCAGATAATCGGGCATGAAATAAATGACTTGTGCAATACAGGGCTAAAAATAAATGAAGACAGGTATAAAACAGGCCATTCAAAGGTCCAGGTTTTCATGCTTGAAAATGATGACAAGACCATCGCTGTGGAAATTCCAATATGGATAAAGAAGGATGAATTGGACAATTTCAACGGAATGTTCAATTCAGACGAGCCTTTGACAGGCCATATTGACATCCTGAGGATAGAGGACGGAAAAATATGGGTATGGGACTACAAGCCAAGAGCCTTTGACGAGAAGTATGCAGCAACACAGGTGTTCTTTTATTCATTAATGCTGAGCAAGAGGACTTCAATCCCTTTAAGCAATTTCAGGTGCGGATATTTTGATGAAAGGTATGCTTTTATTTTCAAGCCGGAATTAAAAAATTTAATAAAAGAGAGATTGCTATAATATACATGGCCAAGAAAGAGTTTTACCCCATGGATTTTGATTATGACAATGAAGGGAACATACTTATCTATGGAAAAACAACCAGCAATGAAAAGATATTAATTATAGATGATTCTGTAAAACCTTATTTTTATGTCCTTGAAAATGGAAACAAAGCAAAAGAGATTGAAAATATAAGGATAAAAGAAGAAAATAAAATCTACAGAGTAAGCAAAACAGAAATTGTCAACAAGAGGTATTATGACAAAGAGATTAAAGCTGTAAAAGTTTATGTTGATCACCACAGGGATATTAACCACATAAGGAAGAAATTAAGAGATTCCGATCTTGCTGAAACTGACATAAGATACATCAAGAGATACCTGACAGAAAAAAGAATTGATCCTTTGGTTCTTAGCGAAGCTGAAGGGGAAATAATTGAAGATACAGACGAAGGAATATCCATTCAGGGTGAGGTCAAGCAGAAAAGCTCTGAATTCCTAAAGAACCCAAGAATACTTGCATTTGACATAGAAGTTTACGGGGACTTTTCTGGACATCAAAAGCACAAGCAGGATCCGATAATAATGATATCCTTCAAGGGAGAAGAGTTCAACAAAGTAATAACATGGAAAAAAATAAATGCCCCTTATGTTGAAACTGTGAAAAATGAGAAAGAACTGCTTGAGAAATTTGTTGAAGTCATACAAAAATACAATCCTGATTACATAACAGGATATTTCACTGACGGCTTTGACTTTCCATACATAAAATTAAGAGCGGATGAATTAGATGTAAAAATGGATTTGGGCATCGACAAGTCTCTACTAATTATCAAAAAAGAAAAGACTGGTTTTACAAGCGCAAAAATAAAAGGGATACCACATCTGGACATGTACAGGTTTGTCAGCAGGATAATGGGCGGCGGATTAAGGATAGATACTTTTAACCTTAATACTGTTGCCAGGGAAATTCTCGGAGAAAAAAAATTAGATTTTGATTTAGGAGATATCAGCGAAGTTTGGGACAGCGGGGATATAAAAGAACTGGCAGAATATAACCTAAGAGATTCTGATCTTGCATACAAATTATGCAGGGAGCTTCTGCCAAACCTGAATGAACTTTCT
>Ga0208375_1003463_pt1 | contig 13414 bp, 12 predicted proteins | sample RifOxyD1_FD_184038 | JGI IMG/M metagenome (GOLD analysis project Ga0208375, IMG submission 184038) | Soil microbial communities from Rifle, Colorado - Rifle Oxygen_injection D1 (SPAdes) | ecosystem: Environmental > Terrestrial > Deep subsurface > Rock core/Sediment | place: Rifle, Colorado... | reverse complement strand
CGTATATCAGTAACGCCGTATTTCATAACCATTAACCGGTCGGCACCCATGCCGAAAGCAAAGCCCTGGTATTTTGTTGGATCGATGCCACAGTTTCGAAGCACTTCAGGGTGTACCATACCAGCGCCCAGGACTTCCATCCACTTGCCATTGTGCTTTACATCAATCTCCGCGCCTGGTTCCACGAATGGAAAGAAACTTGGTCGGAAACGCACATCTGCATCAGCACCTAGGAATTTTTTAAAGAATTCTAAAAGCACGCCTTTCAAATGGGACATAGAAATATTCTCTCCAACCATCAAACCTTCGATCTGATAAAACTGCATTTCGTGGTGGGCATCGGTAGCTTCGTTACGGAAAACTTTACCGGGCACAACTATTGCAAACGGTGGCTTTCCTCCAGACTGAGCTAGAGACTCCATGAACCTAGTCTGGGTGTTGGATGTATGCGTGCGCAGAACGAAACCTGGTTTATCTTTTATGAAAAAAGTGTCCTGCATGTCACGAGCAGGATGGTCTGGTGGAAAGTTAAGCATATCAAAATTATACTTTTCACTTTCGAGTTCGGGACCTAGAGCAACGCCAAACCCAAGGCCTTGGAATATCGAAACAACCTCGTTTAAAATAATCGAGAGAGGATGCTCTTTACCTGCCTCGGCAGGCAGGCCTTTTTCATTTTCCTTGTCCATTTATTATAAAGGTTTGATTCTGAAGTTATTGCCACCATCGTGCATAATCTTTACAGTATGATCTGCGCCATCGTGATGAAAAGTGAGGATAGATTCACCGTCGGAATGAGCATTTCCAAACATGTCCTTGGCATTTGGAAGTTTAAATTTATTTGTATTTTGTAAGTAGTCAAAAGCAGCTTTAACAGAAGTATTCTCGTCTGCCTCTAAATAATGAACATTGAAATTATCATGAATTGTTGCCTGTTGCATAAAATTTATATATTAAATACTAATAAACACATTATACCAAACCTGCATCGACGGGGCTAACCTTGCGCCCATGGCGAGAAAGCACACATCCACCAGGACAAAAGGCCTTGCCTTCGCCTTTTTCTATACATTTAGGGCAAGCGATAAAATGCCTATGGCAGACAGGATTGGAACAATTCACATAGTTCTCTGAAGTTTCTCCGCATTCATCACATTTGCCGATAACTTCGTGTTTTGGATCGTCAGTGTAGAAACCCATAGCTACACGCCCGTCGAAGACGTACAGCTTTCCCTTGAAGTCTTCGTTGGGATATTTCTCCATATAAGTCACTATGCCATTCTCCAACTGATACACGTCGGTGAAACCTTGAGTGATCAGAAAACCTGAAGCCTTTTCGCAACGCACTCCCCCGGTGCACACTGTCAAAACAGTTTTATCTTTGAGATGTTTTATCTGCTCGACAACTTTTGGCAAATCCCGAAAGTTTTCCATCGCAGGTAAAATAGAATTTTCAAAATGACCGACTTTGAATTCGTATGCATTTCGCATATCTACTATGTAGAACTCTTTCCCTGTTTGTATCCATTCATGCAATTCTTCGGCTTTCAAGTGTTTACCGGTAACTTGGTTCGGGTCTATATCACATACACCTGCGCCATCCTCCAGGTGGAGAGATACTATTTCTTTGCGAGTTTTTACAGAGAGTTTTGGAAAAGCGTTTCCTGTGCCCACACTCCTTTTCCAGTTCATGGTTGCAAAACGTGTATCCTTACTCATTTCTTCAATATACTTTTCAGTGTTTTCTACTGTGCCTTCTGCGGTGCCATTGATCCCCTCACTAGCTACAATGATCCGTCCCTTTAGGTCCAGCCTCTCACACAGCTCCTTCTGCCTTGCCTTTTCAGCCTCCGGGTCAGTAATATGCACGTATTTGTAATACAGAATGATTTGATAGTCTTTATCTAACATATAAGCAAATATACCTTGCTGTGTAATAAGTTGCAAGATTTACTCTAAATCAAAATATACCGGATAATGGTCCATAAAATGACTACGCACCTTGGGCGAAGTTACGTTTTGGACTTTTATATCTTTACTGCAAAATACCTTGTCTAAAGAAAAACCGAGGTAAGTTGTACTCAAAATACTTCTTGATATATCATTCAATGATTTCACCAGACCACGGTAGGCTTTTTTATCATATTTGAACACGAACCAGTGCCCACATTGCCAAATATTGGTATCGCCCAGGACGATCAGACGTTTAATACCCTCCGCTAATTTAGACAAAAACAAAGCGTCTATAAATCTCTTTTTTGCAGAAAAAGAATTCAAATGAATTGGCATAAAGTTAAAACCATTACAAGCAACACGATAAAAATTACCCTCTGGTAAGACTTGGAATTCATATTTGCTCGCAATCAGGATGCTGTGGTCGTGGTACCAAGTAGGTATCAAATGTTTATACGGGTAAGTATTCAAAATATCTATTGAATCTACATCTTCTTCCTCGTGGAACTCTTGCAGGAATACGATATCGGGTTTTATTTGACCAATTTTCTCTGAGACAAACCCACCATTTAGCTTGGGTTGGAAATACTCATGTCGAATATCCACACCACCAGAACGAATATGAAAATATTTAAAATACTTTAGGAAACTAAAACACCCAATGTTCCAAACTAGTACTTTCATTATTTTTTATATATTCCTGCCATTTTACAATACTCACATTCGGCGTTTTGTTTGCCGTATGATTTGAAGTTACAAGGTCGGTCGGTCCAGTTGCCGTTTTTGAGGAGGTTGTCGTAATCGGTAATGTCTCGTATTAGTAGATCTATGTGTTCCCGGTCTATGAAAGTTCCGTAGAACATTTCCTTCTCATTTTTGGCCTGTACGAATTCAAGCTGAGACTCAGTTACATTTTTCTTCCATTTACCCTTCTCACCGAGTAGGTATGAATACATAGAGAGCTGACGCATGTAGTCAGACATTCTACCATCTTCATCCATCTTCTCTATTTCTGTTTTCTTCTTTGGGGTACCAGTTTTAAAGTCAGTCACTCGCACAGAGTCTTTGCCAGTAATTTCCACCAAGTCTATCTTGCCGTAAATATTTAGATGCGGAAACCTATCGTCAGTCAAAGCAACACTCTTTTCATTTTCTCTGTCTTTTGAAATTTTGGGCAGTCTCTCCTCCACCCATACAGAAACAATTTTAAATGCATCGTGTTCAAGCTCTTTTTGTTTTCTATCATCCCCGAAGCCTGACTTTAATACAAGTTTTGATATTATGCTTTTTATTTCTTCAACACTCACCTTGGTGGTGTTTAATTTCAAAATATTATCTATAGTTCCATGAACTATGTTTCCAAATTCTAAACTCTCTGCTTTTGGTTCCGGAAGCTGGAGCAAATTTCTAAAGTACCATTTCCAAGGGCATTCAAAGAAATTATTAAGAAGTGAGACTGAAACCTTACGGTCTTCATAATCTTTAGCCACCAACTTCTTTAATTCTTCTAGTTTTACGCTTTCTTTTAGGGCTCCCTTGTTTTCAGTATAAGCTTTAGGATCATGGGTTAGTATTATCTTTTCAGTTTCATCAGCTGTTTGTTTTACGAAGTTGTTTTCTAAGTTCGCCACAACATTTGCAAGCGTCCTGTCCCCTCCGGTGTACGAATGTATCGAGTATGAAACTGTGCAGAAACGCTTGGCCCGAGTGATGGCTACATATAATTCCCTTTTGATTACTTCTTCATCTCTCTTTTCCAATTTCTCAGAAACAGCTTCCGGTAAAGTGAAACCATTCCTCCTTCCACTTCCGAGCGACTTCTCATCCATGTGCGCGATCCAAACGAAATCAAATTCAAGGCCTTTGGATCCATGAAGGGTCAGCACCTTTACCCCAGATGTTGCATCAAATGACGCCAGCGGTATATGCTCACCATATTCTTCCAACCTTTTAATAAAATCTAGAAATTCTTTTAGGGTGAGTTTAGGGTGACGTTCTATTTGTGCTAATACTAAATGAAGGACCGTGCGAACAACTTCTACCCTAGTCACCAAATCTTCATGGCTCTTTACAGTATCAAGCAGAAATTCTGATCCAACTTTTTGCACAAAAGTATACACACTGGCATCGGTCGTGAATTCAAACCAAGTTTTCAGTTTGGCAATCCAATTTTTAACAGAGTTTTCTTCTTTGAACAGGGTTGGTCTAGCATCCTCCATTACATCCAAGAAAGAAAAACCTCGCATATTGTTGTCTCGTACAAATTTATGCGCTTCTATTGGAGTGATATTAGTTAGCGGATCAAAAAAAGATTCTGCGAGAGCCGAGCCGTCCGCCGGATTTGCCAGAATATTTAAAACTCGGATGAAACTACCAGCCACCGGTGAATCAAAAAAGTTCACCTTCTCCCCTGTCGCAACTGGTATGCCCATATCGCGAAGCACCGTCATGGCGCTACGTACATGTCTGTTTTTTGGCACCAGAATTGCTATGTCATCCTCATCTACTCTGGTTCGTCCAGGCTCACCACCTTCGGCCTGCTTTATCCTTTTCTGTATTTCTAAACCTGCGAGAATGATTTCATCTCTTTCGTAATTTGCTTCGACTAGGCTTAACGGATGATTTTCTTTACTATTACTCTTTAGCTTTTCTTTACTGATAGAACTCTCTAGTAGCTCGTGGGCTGAGTCGAGTATGCCCTGGGTTGAACGATAATTCTCTACCAAGGTTATCAATTTTGCTTTACCGAAAGTATGTTTAAAATTTTCAAAATACTCAAGCGAAGCACCACCGAATCCGTAGATGAGCTGACGATCGTCCCCCACTACAAAGATATTGGGCTTGTCTACACTGCCCCAAACTTTTTGTAAAAACTCATTTTGCACACCGCTCGAATCTTGATGTTCGTCTACCAACACATACTGATAGTTTTCTCTGATAAAAGACGCTGCATCTTCGGATTCTTCTACAATTTTTACCAGACTCTCTAGTACATCGTCATAGTCCAACAAATTCTTTTCACTTTTTATTTGCTCATAAAATTCATAAAAGCGCATAGCTTCCTGTGTACGCTCAAGTCCTTCTATTTTCTTCTCTATTTCTTTTTTAAGTTTACCCTTACTCTCGCCTCTAGTAGAAATACTGTCTGGGTCATTTTTAATATTCTTGATTTCGTCTTGCAATAATTTATCAAAATCCAAGGGCTGGATACGTTCCCGTTTCAACAAAGAAATCAGAGACTTTAGATCACTAAAATATCTGGAATTGTCTGACCGTGGTTTCAAGTGCTCCCAAGTATTGTCTTGAAGTATTGCGTCAGAGATGGCTACGGAATCCTTCTCATCCATCAAACTCGGCACCTCGTCCTTACCCAAAACATGAAAATATTCTTCGACTATGTGCATGGCAAAACTGTGAAATGTAGATACGTGCACTTTGCCCGCCTCGGCACCGATGTATGCCTGAAGTCTCTCCTTCATCGCCTTAACTCCCGAATTTGTAAAAGTCAGACACAGCACCCCGTCTGCCTTGATATCTGTTTTATTTAAAATATTTCCAATACGAAGCGCCAATATCTGCGTCTTCCCCGTCCCCGGACCCGCCACCACCATCACCGGCCCGTCGATAGTATCCACGGCCTCATTTTGGGCTTTATTTAGCTTCTTGTATTCTTGTTCAAAAATGCCGTCACTCATGGATACATTATACATTATGTAAAAATTCTTCCCTAAAACATTGCGGGACCGTCAGTTTTAGCTGCGGTCCCTTGTTTAAATTATTATTCTTGAAAATTTTCTCTTACAAATTCCTCTATGTCGAAAACTCTTCCGTCGTCTGCATGGATAATCATAGCATTGATGTCGGTATTAAAACCGATTTTTACAGCACTTACATGACTATCTTTACCACTCCCCAGAGTGAATCTAGCCTGGTTTACCAGATCGTCTGTATTTCTAATAGCAGCACACGTATCATAATTATGGCCCGCACAACCAAGGTGGGGGTCAAGCTTAGAAAAGTGGTAGCTGATTAGAAGAAGGCAACTCCTCTTTTTTTCATAGGCAAAGGAGACCCAATTATCAACACGATCGTAAAACGCTTTCCACCCGAAGTGGAACTTGGCCCCGATGTTACGCATCGGCTGGATAATACCCATCGGGATTGATGTTGCTAACGGAATATGAATTCTTCCGTCCATGCATTTCAAAACCATGATCTCAGTCGGAAACTCTTCCCGATACTTTCTGCGACGAGTGATATTATAAGGACTCGTGAACTCTTCATGTTGAGCTTTGTTATGCTTTACAACAAAGTCACCGATGTAATTCAACTTTTCTGGAATAGAATAGTTGCTTTTAGAAAAGGCTCTCAACTGTTCTTCGGCAATAGGCTCAAACAAACGAGTCTCCTCATTCATAATACCCACAATCATCTGAAGTCCTTTCTCCACCAAATCTTTGAATTCAGTTTCGATCATTTTTTGAGCGAAATCTACAAGCGATATCGCCTTCAAAATGGAGTGTCGTTTATCTTTTAACTGACGATACGAAACAGAAATCATAACAAGAACTCCTTCTGATTCGGGAATTCTCTTTTCAGCTAAATTGGCCCTTATGACCTTTAACTGAGTTGCGAAAGGTGTTTCGAAATCCGGGTCTACCGGATTTACGATTAACGCAAAATTCGGCAGGTGTAACCAGTCGAAGCCAGAACCGAGACAAACAACCTGCTCTTGGTGGTTTACAATCACGTGTTTTTTGCCATTTTTAGTGATTTTTTCTTGGACATGCAGAGCGTTGCCATAAAGCAAATGTGCCAGGTCTTTTACGACCTGTGGAGAAAAGTCAGGAAAAAAATCAGACATTATTCTTGCGATTTTTTCTCGGGCTTCTGTTTCAGAAAGTTCGGTGTTATACATGAGAAACGGTGTTTTATTTTGTGAAAAAGGACAGTATCAACTGCGCATTCTACAATACTTTCACAGAAAAAGCAAGCCCCTCGTTTTGCGAGGGGCTGGTCGATGATGCTTATTTAGAGTCTATCTGAGTAAACTTGAGAGTATTATAATTCACTACTCCTATTAGAGGTTCGGAGGACATGTATTGCTTTAACTCCGGTACTCGTTCATTGATTATCTTCATAGCAAAGTCAGCAAATGCACGCGCCTTGAACAGTGCTTGTTTGTATTCTACGTCAGCCTCATTACCATACGGGGCAGATGTCACCAATATCACTCCGTCTTCTTTTGCGATTCTCCCCTCTTTTATATTTGAAAGCAGAAGTTTCGAAGCAAGCTCTATCGGTTCACCAAGGTCAAAACTATACGGCCCGATGATGAGTGCTCGGTTTGGTAAATGAAGCCAGTTAAAACCTCGCCCGATAGCCAAAATCTGTTCTCGGTGTGAAGCATCCACTATCGGTCTGTTTGATTCAATAACTTCTTTGACATGGCGCTGATTGCCAACCAGTAGTGGTATGAGGTCCAATATCATTTGATCTTTCATGTTCGGATACAAAGATTGAACTTCAGCAAATAACGCATCCTCGGACATATCCAAATTTGCAGCGATATCTAGTATTTTGTCGTTCTGTCCGTGGAGAATCAAAGCCTCATCGTCTGTCTCTATACCAACCTGAATCGGATAGCACACATCCCCACTAAATGCATATTCAAAATCTGAAAGTAGTTTCTTGGTATGTGCTTTAGCTTTTACTATGTCATATCCAAACCCGGCACATCCACGATGTGGGTCACCCTTAGAAAAGTGGTAGGTTACAAGCATCAAGGAATCTCTGCCTCTACTCATAGAATATTCAACCCACTTGCGTAAAAGTGTTCCAAAATACGGCCAACCAAAGTCAAATTTACCCCCGATATTTCTATAAGGCTGAATAATACCCACTGGTATTTGGGTCATTACAGAAAGGTTCAACCTACCATCCATGCATTTGAGTGCACAGATCTCTGTCGGGTGCTTAGCACGGTATTGCATACGTGAAAGCGTGTGATTACAAAAAAGTTCGCTCTGCTCTCGATTTCTTTCTAATAAAAAATTAATTAGTTTTTGTGACATATCTATTATGTTAATTTTAATTCTATTTTCGACTTCCAGAAGAAGTAACCGATGATGATAAACGTTGTAAGCGGCGAAAGCCATTCTGGAATATGGAAACCAAAACTGTGCAGAATCATGATTACTCCGAGGACGAGTATAGAATACATGGCCCCGTTTTTCAAGTAGACATATTTCTTGATTCTTTCGATGTTCCTCAAAGTAAGTTCTCGCACCACCAAGGCACCAATACCGTTACCTATCAAAATCAGCGGCACCGAAAGGGTGAAGGCGAAAGCCCCCAGCACTCCGTCGATGGAAAAGGTAGTGTCAATAATTTCCAAGAAGAAAAGTTTCGATAAATCAGAATGCGCACTACCTAGAAGTTTCTTCTCCTGCTCCTCGGCATTTTGTTTGAATCCATGAGTTATGAAAAAAAGCGATGAGCCCACTATGGCTCCGAAGCCCATCATTGTACTTTCCCGGAGGGCAAACCAAGCAATAACAGCAAGCAATACAGATACCGCAGCATAGAACCAAACACCCTTGGACATGAAAAACTTTTCGGTTCGTGGAAGACCCAGTCTTTTATCTTCAAGGAAAAGCCAGTGCAAGAATAAAAACAAAAGGAATACTCCTCCCGCTACGAGAAGTATCGGAGCAGACTCTTTAATTGATTGTTGAACAAGCGGATCAGAACTCCAGGCTGCGGAAAGCACCTGCCCTGCCGAAAGAGAACTGTTGAAAGCCCAGATAATAGCAAAAGGTAAAACACCACGCACCAGGAAAACTGCAATAAACATACCCCAGGTCAAAAACCATCGGCGAGCCTTTTTGCCCATCGTACCCAAAACCTCCGCATTGATAATCGCGTTATCAACCGAAGAAATAGTCTCGAAAAGCACCAACCCTATAATTGTGAAAATTGCTGCAAGCATTGCTATATACTACATCTCTTTAGTAAATTTGCCAATTTTTGTACGTTTGATAGAGAAAGCTAAAGCTGGAGCGCCAAGTTTCTCGCCCAAGGAATTCGCTATCCCCCGCACATAGGTACCACTACCACACCTCACCTTAAAACTTCCAATAAAAAAATTACCTTCTTTTTTTAATTCTTTTTTCCAAATAGCTATAATTTCTTTCTGTCGAAAATCACCTCGCACCTTACTAACCCTTTTTTCTATATTTTCTAAAAGTTTCTCGCTGTTTATTTTTCTTAATTTCAAAAACTTTAAACTTTTGACATTTACTTCTCGCTCGGGAACCTCTACTTCCAAATCTTCCCTGCCGTATTCAAAAAGTGGTTTACCTTTTACAGTCTTCGAAGAATATATGGGATACTTTTGGATGAACTTGCCGGTGAAATATTTTAAATTTTGTTTTATCGCTTTTTCTAAATCTTGCCCGGACATTCTCACATTCTGCAGAATATGAGAATGTTGTATCTTTCCTAAAATATCATAAGTGTCTGTGGCGAAGCCGAACAAAACTTCGAATTCATATTCTTTGTCTAAGGCTAGATACTTTTCTTTGTTTTTACACTCTTCCCCTGCTAAAACCAACAACAACCCCGAGGCCATTGGGTCAAGCCGTCCGGCATAGGTCATGGGAACAGTTTTGTATACAGGGTGCTTACGGCGAAACACCTCTAGGGATTCTAGAGGTGTTTCGCCGTCTTTCTTTTTTAGAATTATTACTTGCTTCAAGATTATTTCTTGCCTTTCTTTGCTACCTTTTTTGCTTTAGGTTTAGTATCACGCATCAAAGCCTTCCAATGATTTTTGACTTCTTTCACTGCGTCTTCTACGTCCTTTTGATCCACGTTCTTTAACTTTGCATATTTAGAGGATACTTCGTCGACGATTTTGTGATAAACAGGCTCGGTGACTTCTTTTACGTTCTCTAACTTTTCGATCATCTCACCCTTCATCTTGATAGCCCAACCTTGGACCTTTTTTCTGTTTTTCTTGCCTTCTGGACCAAAAAGAAGATACGCTGCTGCCGACATAGCTGCCACACCTGCGCCTACTCCTATTGCCTTTACTACTCCATTCTTGTTGTTTGATTTACTTGCCATAAAAATTAAATTTAAACTAAATTACTAATACACTTATTATACCATTTTTAGGATGTTTTAGCTCCTTTCTTGGTTTTTTTTTCTGATTCTTTGGCTGATCTCCGTCGAGACGATTTCCCGAAGAAAAATCGAAAAAGTGGATTATTCATAAGCATATCTACCAAATCATCCAAATGCCCTGAAGCTTTGTCTACTCCCCGCTTTAGCGTGTCGGAAATATCACTGAAGTCCTTTAAAATACGAATCAGATAATACAGAGCAACTATAAAAAGTAAGGTCAAAATAACCGTCGCTATCGCACTGATGAAAAAGAATATGTCTGCCTGAACCAAGGTGTCCATGCCTATATTATAGCATTTTTAAAAGTATTGCGGAGGCGGGGGGATTCGAACTCCCGAGAGCCTTTCGACCCTGCCACCTTTCCAAGGTGGTGCACTAGACCGCTATGCGACGCCTCCAATAGAGTTCAATTTACTATAAAACCACAGAAAATGCTATATGAGATCCAACATCAAACCTTAATCAAACAAATCTAGTTGCGTGCCTAAATTTTTATTCTGATCAAAAGCTGAACGATCGTTATTGTCGGGTTCTGGTGGAGTTGACCTTTTGCCCCCAGGTCGCTCTTCGGTAGGAAATAAATGATCCCTATCGAAATTAATACCCACCTTTTCAGGTGGTACCCGTGCAGGGTTTTTACGAAAAAACTCCTGTTTACGTTTTCCTGCGTCACAACCGCAATAACCCATTTCACCACTTTCATACACTTCACCAGTGCCACCACAATGATTACATTTTACGGCTTCTGTAGTATTTGGTTTTTCTAAATTTGGTTCCATGACGCTATTTTAACATATTTTAAAAATCACAATATCTTCAAAAATTCTTCTTCGGTTAACACTTTTACCCCTAGTTTCTGAGCATTAACGAGCTTACTACCGGCCTCTTCCCCCGCTACTACATATGACGTGTTCTTTGATACAGACCCGGACACCTTACCACCTAACGCAATGATTTTTTCTTTGGCTATTTCGCGAGACATACCCGAGAGGGTCCCAGTGAGGACGAAGGTCATGCCAGTGAATTTTCCTGCCAGTTTCTTGTCTACTTTTTGAATGACTACCCCGTTTTGTTTTAACTTTTCGATGAAGTGTAAATTGTTTTTATCGGTAAAAAATTCATGCAGGCTTTTGGTAACCGCTGGACCAATATTTTCAATACTATCTATTTCTTTTTCCCATAGGTCCGACCTACGGGAAACTTCGAGTAGTTTATCTAAAGTTCCAAAATGGGTTGCTAAATCCCGCGCCGTTTCCTCCCCTACGTGCAGTATTCCGAGCGCCCAGAGGAACCTGGACAACGGAACCTTCTTTTTCATTTCTATTTCTTTTACTATGTTCTCTGCTGACTTTTCTCCGAACCTTTCCAGCGTTGCAATGTCTGCTTTATCTAGGGTAAAGATGTCGGCCGCGTCAGTAATGAGTCCTTCGTCTTTGAACCGTCGCAAGATCTTGGGCCCCATTTCGTAAATTTCAAACACTGAAACGAAATGCTCCAGGTATCTCTCGTTCTTTGCAGGGCACTTTTTGTTGGTGCAATAATAAGCAACGGATAGTGAGACAGGCTCCTCGAGGTCAGACCTCTTTGAATTCTTGAGGTCCGACCTCTTCCCGCCTGCTTCTTTCTTTTCAATTTTCTCTCCGCAGGTGGGGCATAGCTCTGGCATTTTAAATTTCTTCTCTTTGCCATTACGTAATTTTGTTAGCACTTCCACAACTTTTGGTATCACATCCCCTGCTTTTTCGATAACCACAGTGTCCCCTATTTTTACCCCCAGTCTTTCTATTTGATCGAAGTTATGTAGCGTTGCTTTGGAAACCGTCGAACCAGCAACGAGCGTAGGATTGAAAATCGCAAGCGGGGTTAGCACTCCTGTTCGGCCAACATTTACCCTGATATCCAGAACCTGCGTAGTAGCCTTCTCGGCTGGGTATTTAAACGCAGCCATATATCGAGGTGCTTTACCCACCACTCCCAAAACTTCTTGAACAGATAAATCGTCAACAGAAATAACTATGCCGTCAGTGCCATATGGGAAATCCGGTCTTATTTTTTCAAACTTGTTTATAAACGACCCTGCGTCTTGTAGGCTTGTACAAATCGCATCATTCTCATCGACTGAAAAGCCAAGATTTTTTAAAAATTTATGTTCATCACTGTGTTTTGTGAAATTATCTTCACCTTCGTGCACATACATGTCATAAGCGAAGAAATCTAGCTTTCTTTCTTTAACTAAATTCGGGTCGAGTTGTCTCAAACTCCCGGCTGCTACGTTCCGAGTATTAGCATATATAGGCTTCCCTTCTTTCTCTTGTTTTTGATTCAACTTTTTAAAAACATCTTTACGCATCAGGACTTCTCCGCGAACCTCCAACACTTTCGGCGGGAAGAGGTCGGATCTCTTGGAATTCTTGAGGTCCGACCTCAAAGAGCCGAGAAAAAGTGGCACAGAATCAATCATCTTCAAATTCTCAGTTATGTCTTCCCCCACAAACCCATCTCCCCGAGTTGCCCCACGCACAAAAACACCATTTTCGTATATGAGTGATACCGCCAAGCCGTCGAACTTTATTTCACAAAAGTAGTTGAAGCTTTTATTTGGAACGAGTTTCTTGATCCTCTTTTCCCAATCTTCCAATTCTTCGAAAGAGAAGGCATCATTTAGAGACAGCATTCTGACTTTATGTTTTACTTTTTCAAACTTATCCAAGGGTTTACCGCCCACCCGTTCTTCGGGAGCATTCGGATCTACAAATTCGGGATGCTCTTTCAGTATGCTTTTGAGCTCTCTATTCAATGAATCGTACACCGCATCAGTAACAGCAGGATCGTCTTTGACGTGATACAAATCACGCAACCGCGCAATCTCCGCCCGTAATTTTTTTACTCTTTTTTCTGCTTCGGCTTTATCCATGTTAGTAGTTTACTTCAAGGCGACGTTCTACCCTCCTTGTACTTGTGGAAGCGCAGTCAGTCCCCTCGCCTATGTTGTAACCTTCAGAAATTATAGAAGTAGTATCTGGAGAAAAAGTTTTAGTGACGGTTACCTTGGCACAAGCCTCGCGTTCCGCACCCAAATTTGGCAGGTAAAAAATCCACGGCCCTACAGCTGTGCCTTGATGCAAATCCAGAGGCGTACCAGCACAGTTTGGCACCGCGGTAGCTACTAGCGAATCCACACTCGAAGGATTAATTCCGAAAAAGCTTTTAGTACCCTGAAAATCATAATACAGTGCGCATTCGGCTCCAGTATCAGCGGCAAAGAAAGCTT
>Ga0208375_1003462_pt1 | contig 13418 bp, 12 predicted proteins | sample RifOxyD1_FD_184038 | JGI IMG/M metagenome (GOLD analysis project Ga0208375, IMG submission 184038) | Soil microbial communities from Rifle, Colorado - Rifle Oxygen_injection D1 (SPAdes) | ecosystem: Environmental > Terrestrial > Deep subsurface > Rock core/Sediment | place: Rifle, Colorado... | reverse complement strand
ATTTATAATGGAAGATAATCTACTCAAAGGACTATTATAAAAATCTTAACATCATTTGTGCGCGGACAATTAAATTTTTAAGACTTGGAATTTTTACCCAGCGGGTTGAGTAAAATTTGATATTACAGTAATGTGCAGAAGTTTTAATCAGTTTTGCTTCAAGACGCCAGGATCAAATTACTAGGAGTGCTTATGAAAATAGTTTTATTCAGTGCCTTATGTTTTCTTTCAATATCGGCCTTTGCGGATAACTTTAATGCTTACTGTGACCAGGATACTAGTAAAGTGTCTGAAGATTACATCGGTACTCAATTAGAATCTGGAAATTTGGATAATGTAACAGAATATCAGTTTAGTGGTGAAGGTTCACCTGATGCAGATTTTAGTATGATGTTTAAAGGCAAAGTTGTAAAAATAATTGAAAATAAGGTTTTTTTATTCGAAGATGAGCATACTGGTTTTGAATTTACAGATAGTAAAAAACAGCATTACATTCTCAGATGGGATGAAGACACCTTGGAAATAAACAGTAAAAATGAATCACAAAAAATATTATGTTATGTTGAATGGTGTTAAAATAAACTTTGTTGTTTTAAATTTGAAAAGGCGAGTTCTCTATTAAACTAAGCAGTACCCCATATAATAACAGTTATGTGGGGTAAATATATATGTAACTAATTAAAATCAGATAAAGTATCATTTAAACACGTTAATATGCAATATGATGAATCTTATATTTTAAGTTACCTAAATTGAGTTCATGGGCATATTCAAAAATAAGTTCACCAAATCGACAACGATTACCAATCAGATCATTAGATGCCTTGTCGATGGCCAACGGATCTTTAGATATTAATATGCCTTTGAAACCATCGATCTTGGTAAGGCCTAAGTCCAAATCTTCAGGTTCCATTAAAAAATTAATATAGAGCTGTTTATTGGCATTTAACATGGAGGTCGCTGCCACCGCATTTTCTACTAATTGGGTCTGAAAATGTTTCGGATCAGCATTCCAATCGTATGTGATACTCCCAAATTTTGATACATCGACACACTTGCCGCAATTTATGCATTTAGTTTTATCAATGAATGCATGTCGAGAAATCTCATCCACAGTAATGGCGTTTACCGGACAGCGATGCAGGCATTTTCTACAGTATGAGCACTTTGATTCATTAACCCGCGGAGGTGTTTTGGAAAAAAGTTTAATTTTCCCCATTTTACCAGCAAGTCCCATCCCCAGACTCATGATGGCCCCAGAACATCCGGCCATGTTATGACACTTGAGTTTGGAAACAACGATCATACCATCCAGGTTTTGCATCCCACCGGCCAGATGCGTGATGGATTTTTTAGACTTTGAACCTGGAACTTCACGAGCAATTTCGTAAAGACCATTAATTCCATCAAGCGTATTGAAGGGTGCTTCTACGCTAGGCCCACTAAGATTGCAATTAATAGCATTTTGATAAAAACTGACAAAATTATTTTTTCTGTCCTTGTATCGATTAGTTGTGTCACAAAAAAATGGGTAGCTATTTTTCTCTATTAAATAATCAGTAATAATTTTAAAAAAACCATCATTTAGATATGATTTAACTGGATCGTTTAATAGATCAACTTTGATCCCGACAATATCTTCATTATCAAATATTTTAAGTAGTCTGAAATGAATATGAGTTAGGGCATTTTTAAACGATTCAAGTACTTTTTCCCTAGAGTGAATAGTGTCTAACGAAATTGCATATATGTTGGATATCCCATCTCGTTCACTCATGTCCGCCTACCCTATTTAATGTTTAAGAAATGACTATAACATCTTAACTAAATTTAAGAAATCTTTACCAGATTTGTAGATATTAAAGTGTTAGACTTTAAATCAGCCCATAAAGCAGGGCCTACTAGTTCAATCAATTTTCTTCATCACCAAAACTACAGTAGGCCCTTTTTTTTTATTAATTCTCGAAGTTTTTGTTGGCTAGTTATGGTTTCATCTTTGAGATGAAGGTGAGCTAAATCAAAATCTGACAATTCCACGTTGCTTATGGAGACGTTATTCAAAATAACATCTGTCCATTTTAGATTTTTTAAAACGACATTTTCAAAAACTACAGAATCTAAAACCACCCCGGTTAGTTCCAGCTTTTCAAAGCTAGAGTTATTGATCAAGGTGTCGGACCAGACACATAAATTGATGGTGGAATCAATAATGCTGGCCTGGTTTTTTATGGTTACATTTTTAAAGCTAATACCAGTTAACTTTGAATTATCGATGGAGCTGGATGCATTAAGTGAGCAATTGGCCAGTTTAGCGGCATTCAATTCTGAACTATTCATTTCGCCTTCTTCCAGACTTAAATTACTGATGGCACTGCCTTGAATTTTGCAATTGCTTAAATCACTATTTTTTAAGGAAATGTTTTTTAAGTGAGCAGCACTTAAAGTATTGTTGATGAAATTGGAGTTTATTAATTCCAGACTAGACAAAGATGACAGTTGAAAGGAGTTATTTTCAAACACAAAATTATCACCACTGGGGTTTTCAACACTTGAAATTTTTATATCATTATCCTGGTCTTTTAACTCCATAGTTCCGGTAAAAAAATCATTGCGCAGCTTTTGGCCAAGCTTTTGAAGATTATCAGTAATTTCCCCAAAATTTTCTTGAATTTTTTCAATTTCTTTTTTCATATGTTCCTCATAATAATTAAATAATATTTACTCTGTTGTCTTATGGTAGGCCACAAAGGCCTTGCGTGGTGATAATTTTTATAGGCTGAAGAACTTTTAAAGTGTTTAATGATGCATAGCGCTTGAACAAGAATATATTTTTTGCTAATAGCAACATACGAAACCCAGGGTAAATATGATAAAAAAATTTGTTTTTATGTTTTTTATAAGTTTGATAAACTTGGCTTCTTTTAATCTTTTTGCTTTTGAGTACCAACAATTAATATATTCAACTATTCAACGAAGTTTTATTAATTTTGATTCCATGATTAGTGATTTAAATAATTATGATGTGGTTTATCTTGGTGAACAGCATGATGATTTAACTCATCATCAAAGCCAAAAAAATATTATGGAGGCTGTCAGTTCAAACGTTGGGCCAGTGGCGGTGGGTCTTGAGTTTATTAATTGGACCGATCAAGAAATTTTGAATCAATACGTTAACGGGCAGATTTCCAAAACTGAATTTTTAAAAATGATTGGTTGGGGTGATAATAATTTTTCATTTGATTTTTATGATCCTCTGATTAGCGTTGCTCATAAATCAGGTGGGCATATTTTTGGTATCAATGCCCCTCAGTGGTTAACTAAAAAAATTGCCCATGATGGAATAAATTCCTTAACTTCCTATGAATTTACTTTCATGCCAATGCATTTCCAGATGGGCAGCGAGCTTTATTTAAGGATGTTTAAGGAAACTATGGAAGACATGGATCATCCTATGCCACCGAGTGCATTAAATAATCTTTTTGAAGTGCAGTCAGTATGGGATGAAACGATGAGTTTCTATGCCGTATTAAATCTTAAACACAGTTTCACACCTTTTTTTATAATTGTGGGAAATTTTCATATCGCCTATAAGCTTGGCTCCCCTAATAGCATCAGATCAAGACTCCTACCGACCCAAACCTTGGCTACAGTGTATCATGTAAACGCCAAGGGAATGCCGGAAAGCATAATCCAAGAAATGATTACGAAGCATGAAACTTACGGAGATTTGGCGGATTATATAGTCTTTACCTACTAATTAGGGATTAAAGAAATATCAGATATATTTTCTTCTGATATAGCTGGTGATGGAGTCCAGTAATCCGATAGTCAAAATAATAATGATCATCATTGTCGCTACTTCTCGATAAAGGTAACCATTAATTTTATCAAACATTAAAAAACCAATACCTCCTGCCCCACAAAAACCCAAAATAGTGGCACTGCGGACATTGGTTTCAAAACGAAGAAGTGCATAACTGATAAAGTCAGGCAACACTTGAGGGATAATGGCAAAGGATAGTATTTGGAATTTATTTGCACCACAGGACTCTACCCCTTCAATAGTACCTGGATGACAAGTTTCAATATTTTCACTAAAGACCTTACCAAGGATGCCAAAGGTATGAATCCATAACGCTAAAACCCCCGCAAATGGCCCCAGTCCTATTACTGCGACAAAGATAAGGGCCATAACAAATTCGTTAAAACCTCTACAGATGTCGAGTAATCTTCGCACTAAAAAATAAATACTCATTCTAAAATATTTTATGGCAGGATGGTCACCAGGAATGATGATTTTGATGGTGTTTTGGGCCGCCAAAAATGAAACAAAAATGGCGGTAATAAAAGCGAGTAAACTACCCCATATGGCGATATAGATGGTTTCTAGTAAGGCCCATAAATATTCTTTAATTTTATGGAGGTTAGTTTCGGGGGGAAAATAGCCACCTTTTTTGTCTTCTAAAATACTTTTATACTCGTTATCTACCCACTCCTGCCATTCTTTTTGATTTTTTTGATTATAGATTTGCATAGAAAATTGAGTTATTTCTTTTTGCAGTTCTTCAGGTCTAGGAAGAGGTTTAGATTGGTATTTTTCTCGAATTAATCTTTTGGCTTCTTCCTGACTCATCAATTGGGGATACATTTGGGCCTGTCTTTTGGCATCTTGGTGATCTTCTGGGGTTAGATTTTTTCCAAAGAGATAACTATAGGCATTTTGTCTTTTTTCAAAAAGTTTTAAAAAATTTATTTCGGTTTTTTTAAACGATATAATCAATACAGCGATAAAAAAAATTAATAAAACAGTTTTACTTATTTTTTTAAAAAGAGATAAGAAAAAAGTGTTAGAAGTCATGGTTTACTTTCCAATCTTTTTTTTACAGACATCAAATATCTAATAATATTATATTCATTATCGTTAGCCTTTTCAAAACCACCATTGCCTAGGATCGCCGTTATTGAGGGGGGAAGACGGGTGATAATTTTTTCTAGCATTTGAAATTCCTGATCGTGGGATTTATATTTTGAGGCAATGACAGCTCCAGGGATCAAATCTGATTCCCAGATAATTTTATAATCGGTTTTTTGAACTTTTCCGCTGCTTAGCATATTTCGTAGATCAATATTGTTAGTAGCGGCTAAATCTATGGTCTTATTTTTAATAGATAAAATACTGGCCATATGCGATCCGGAAAATTTGACGTCTTTAAAGAATGTATGAGGTGTGATAGGCGGATTTGATTTTAAAAAACTAATACTTGGAACGAGATGACCAGATGTGGAATTAGGGCCAGTAAAGGCAAATGTGCGATTTTTTCCTTCCTTGATAGAAGTAATCGGTAAATCACTCCTTGCAATAATCAGTCCGGTGTATCCCGAAAAACCTTGGGCATTGATTTCTTTTGCCATTAAAGTAACATTGCATTTATTTTTGGCTTCGACATAGCTTTTGGGGCCTAGATAAGCAAAATCAATATTTCCATTACACAAAGCTGTTACTACACTCGCATAATCAGAAGCGGGAAAAAAATGAACCTTATGTTTCGTTTCGCTTGATAAATACTCCATAAAGGGAGTGAACTTTTCTTTGATATCGTTGCCTCCTCCTTCCGAAGGAACAATGCCAAATTTAAAATCAAAGGCGTTTAGACTCAATGGAAATAATAAGATAAGAATCCAAAATATTTTCACGCCTTGTTTCCCTGGTAGATGGATGCTAATTGGATATTCGTTAATTCATTTAAGGTGCCATCAAAGACAATTTCACCACGGTTCATTCCAACGATACGATGAGCATATCTTTTGGCCAAATCTGCTTGATGAAGATTAATGATTATAGGGATATTTTTAGTTTCATGGATTTTTTTTAAATAATCGAGAACTATAGAGGTATTAAGGGGGTCTAAACTGGCCACGGGTTCATCGGCTAAAATAATACGGGGGTTTTGCATCAGAGTGCGGGCAATGGCGACTCGCTGCTTTTGCCCACCTGATAATGTATCAACTCGTTGATTAGCACAATCAATTAGACCTAGAAGGTTAAGACAATCTAAGGCCTGATTTTTTTCATTTTTACTAAAGGTATGAAACAAACAGCTGCATAGTTTATTAAGGGTGGGTTGAATATACAGGCTGCCTATCAGGACATTAGTGAGCACATCCAGCCTCTCAATCAGATTATATTGTTGAAAAATCATACCAATATTTTTTCTAATCAAGGACAACTTTTTGCCATGGACCAGGGTAATATCTTGATCGTTGAAAAAAATCTTGCCACTGGTGGGGGTTACGAAACGGTTAATTGAACGCAGCAGAGTGCTCTTGCCTGCGCCTGAAGGACCTAAAATAACCAGGAAGATATTACCATCAATTTGAAAGGAAACATTTTTCAAAGCGCAGGTATTACGGGGAAATATTTTGGTTAAATTTTGTACACTAACAACACTCATAAAGACTTTAATTATACCCTTTTTTAAAAAAAATGGATATATAATAACCTACAGGATTTTTATGAGTTTAAATTTACTAGAAACTAGATCGGTGTCACTTTTAAACCTGGTGGATTGGCAGGAGGTCATCAATGTTCTAGGTCAAAAAATGTATTTTTTTGATTCTAAGAAAAATATTGAAAACTGTCCGGTTTTTTGTTCCAAAGATGAGTTAATCGAAAATTTTGAGTCCATGGATTCATATCTTGAAAATAAGAATGACTATGACCAGATGATTAATGAAGAGCAAAGTCATATCAAAAGCGACACTGATTTTTTGGTACTTCTAAAAAAACTGGCCCGCGGTCAGATCCTAGATTTAGGTGAATTAAATGTTTTGGCCAATATATTTTTTAGTTATAAAAAGTTATCTAAAAACATGCGAATTCTTTACAAAGACTCTGATAATCTCGTGGACTACCCTATTCTTTCATTAATTGAAACTAAGTTTCTTCGGCCTATCCGTACATTTGTGGAAAGAAATGGGGAGATTCATTTTGACCAACATCCGCTGTTTTTTGAAATTTATAAAAAGATTTTACAAATTGAAACCCAAATTAGAGAGGAATTATCTATTCTGGTTAAACAAAATCCTTACAAAGATGCTATTCAATATAGCGAATACGACATTGTTAATGATCGCTATGTTATTGCGATAAGAAGTGACAGTTATAAATCCCCTCTAGGTCAAATTATGGCCCGTAGTAATAGTGGTATGACCTTATTTGTGGAGCCTATTTCTTTGCGAGAAAAAAGCCAGCAAAGAATCCAGTATCTTGCAGAGTTGGATGAAATCAAAAATAAGATATGCCAAGAATTTTCGCTTTTTTTACATGTATACGACCAAGAGTTTGTAACATTTAAAGATTATTTAATTAAAATGGATTCATTAAAGGCGAGATGTGCTTACAGTTATGAGTACGATCTAGTAAGACCGAAGCTTTGTGATGATTTTCAAATCAATATAAAAAACTTCTGGCATCCCTTGATTAAAAATCCAGTAAAAAACACAATCCTATTACTCCCCGAGCAAAAAGGTCTTATTATTTCAGGACCCAATACGGGTGGGAAAACCGTGGCGCTTAAATCGATTGCAATCTCTTATATGTTTTTATATTCGGGTCTTTTTTTACCTGCTCACGAGGCAATAGTTTATCCTATTTCTGAATTATATTATTTAGGAAGTGATGGTCAGGATTTATCTGATGGACTGAGTTCATTTTCTGCAGAGGCCAAGAATTATTTAATGTTGCTTAAAAATATTCAAAGCGACAGTTTGATTCTAATCGACGAAATATTCAATTCCACTTCCAGTGAAGAAGCTAGCGCTTTGGCCATTTCGCTACTTTATAAATTGCAAGAAAAAGTGAATACCAAGGTAATTATTTCTACACACCATCAGTTACTAAAAACTTATATGCACGGTAATCAGGAGTACTTGTCGGCACATGTAGAATATGATCATGAAAAAAATAAACCGACTTATAAACTAATGGTTGGTCAACCTGGAAGTTCTTTGGCCTTCAAAATCTTCAGTCAAATTGCTCAAAGTTTTGAGATTGACGAAGATATAACCACCAAAGCCTTTGAGGTTTATGATAAAAAACAACATTTATACGAAAAATTGTTAGATGAATTGTCGCAAAAAAAATCTGCCTACCAAAAACTACTAACAGAACAAACCGGGCTAAATCATGAACTGAAAAACCAGAAACAATCTATGGAAGGGCTTTTGTTTATTGAGCGTAAGACCCTGCTGGAGAGTTATCAAAAGAAATTAGAGAAATTATTAAAGGAAGCCAGAGACTTAGTTCATAATATAAAAGAAGATAAAGTAAAAGATCAAAAAAAGATTTTTGAGACTATCTCCCATCTTAGGGCCAACTTAAATCAAGAAAAAGAGCAATCAATTTCTACTTCTTCCGACGAACAAAGATATATAGATAAAATTTTGAATATCAAAGATATTGTTTTAAACGCTCAATATTTCTCGATGAGTTTACATAAAACAGTGACCGTAGTTTATATTAATGAAAGAAAAAATGAAGTATGTGGAATGGTATTAAAAGTTAGTGTAATTCTGAAAGTTGAGGATTTAAGACTTTTGAAAAATCAACCCCTTCTAAATAAAAGTAAAAATCAGATCGAAATCATTATTCAAAAAGATGATGACAAACCAATGGAAATTGATTGCCGAGGCATGCGACTGAGTGAATTTGAAACAATGGTTGAGCAAAGTTTAAGTGGGCTTTATAAGGGAGATATTCCCTTCCTAAATATCATACATGGTCACGGCGATGGTGTCCTTAAAACTTGGCTTAGAGCGCGAGTTGAGGGAGACCGGGCTTTGATGTGGGAAACTAGTGAAGGAAATGATGGGCATACTGAAATTAAATTGAGGTAAAAAAAAATAGAAATTTAAAGTTCAATGTGGACGAACTCCATACCGTCAACATTTATCCCATTAACCCGGACCCCCCAATGGAGATGAGGACCGGATACTCTGCCAGACATACCGGAGTGACCAATAATAGCATTTTGGGGGACATACTCCCCTACCTGAGCAAGAATTTTATTTAAGTGAGCATACATTGTAAATATTCCCATACCATGATCAATCAAAACGGTCTTTCCAGAAAAAAATAAATCCATGGCCAGAACAATTTTTCCACTGTTGGATGCGGGAACTGGAGTGTCGATAGACGCTCTAAAATCTACTCCACCATGTTGATTTTCTTTTTGATTATTGTAGATTCTTTTTCTGCCATACGAGCTAGTCAACGTCGACTTAAGTGGAGTGATAAATGGCCCTTGGAAAAGTGGAGAGGGATTTGGAGTGGCATAGGCCTTACTAATAATCTTTTTTTCTTTAAAATATCTCTCCAGATCTTTTTTACTTAGATCAATTGTTTTTTGAGGTACGTTTAAGGTCTCACTTTGAAATTTTTTATCCAATACTTGCACGGTGGCTACCAGAGTTTTTAACTCCTTACCATTTTTTAAATAAGTCAAAGTACAATCAAAAGATGGGAGGTTTATTTGAAGAGGGACCGCCACATAGGCCTTTAAAATATTATTAATGTGTTGGAAAATGACTTCGTCTTGGTGGCAAATCAATTTTAGTGGTTTTATATCTTCGACCAAGGAAATCTTTAATAACTTAGTTTCTCCCAGTTTGATGGCAAGGTTACTTTTTTGATATGCAGGAGATTCGTTGGCAAATATGTCGCTAAAATTTTTATGAGAACAAGACCATAAAACACAGAAAAGAAAAAAAGATAAGTATTTTTTATGCACGCAAAATCCCTTTTAACATGTAAAAATATTTCTTTTATACTAAGAATTATTAAATCAGCAGTCAAGGCCTTAAGCTATTAAAAATTAAAATACCCCATGAACAATGATCTTTTGTGCTTCCTTATTCCTAAGTGCAATGGAAAGACCCTTGACAATAATATTGATAGGGTCGCCAAGGGGTGCGATTTCTTTAACAATGACTTCGCTTCCGGGTATGATACCCATAGCGCGAATTCTACGGTTAAACTCCCCGTGGTCTTCAATTACAGATATAATGCCCTTTTCGCCTTTGAGTAACTTATTTAATCTTTTGGTCATAATTATATATTATAAACCAAATAGTTCTATAGGTCAAACAAATATATCATAGTCTAAACAATAATTATGCTAGCATAATTATATGAGTATATTTGGCCATAAAAATGGGCATAGGAGAGCTAACTAAATGAATTGAATATACTATTTAAATTAAGTTCAACCTCTTGATTTATTTAGTTATAGACGAATTATTGGATAATAATCAAAAGTACTATCAAGCAAAAGAGCATATAGGCCGATAATAATACTGAGGTATTAATGAAGCTTTTTTATATCTTTCTACTTTTATGTTTAAGTTTTCCAGATCTTTTGCATACAGCGGAAAACGATCAGGTTACTTATGCAAATGCAGCTGCGCAAACCTCTGATAAAAAAGATGATTTAATCAAGTTGTTTTTGGAGTATCCGGCAGTAAAACCAATTTATCAAGCGTGCCTAAAAAAACAAACAGCAAAAAACTTAAAAACATCTCTGGCAGAATGTGTTTGGAACGATGTGGATGATCAAACCAAAAAAGAATTAAAAAATGCGATTAGTTCAGCGGAATATAAAAAAAATCCTAATCGAAACCCTGCTAATGAAAACGCAACTTCGTCAAAAGAAAATCAAAAAGAGCAAAGCAATGAAAATGACAAGGCTTCGTTGTCAAAAGATCAGAGTCGAAATTTTGAGGGAGTTGATCTTGGAACGGTTACTCCTTACAAAGGAGATAAGGCGCTTTTAAAAGTGGAAGAATTTTTAGTTAAAAGATTGGAGAATTCATTAATCGGTGTTGATCCAAAAGCGACTAAGATCGTTGATCACCAGAAGTTCCATGCCCTTTATCAATCACAAGTTGGTAAAAATATTCTTCATGCGTTATCTGGTTATTGTGCTGAATCTAAAATGTTTGAAAATCCAGATATCGGCTTTATAGCTTCGACTTTTCTGATTGAGGAAAGCAAAGTTGAGGCAAATCGAAAAACTAATATATCACTGTTAACTAATTTCGACGAGAAAGGTGAAAATGAAGTTTATAATGTTTGGCAAAGTTGTGTCCGGAATATAAAAAATATTTGTTATCGGGAAAAAGGCTTAAATGGTGTGGATTATAGTGATCCGAAGATATTAGTAGAAAATAGCTATTCCCATAATCGGGCCTGCTTGGTGACGCATTATATTCGAGAACATCGTCAGAATTTGATCATTACTGAATCTATTCAAGCAAAAATGAATGAATTCACTAAATCCAAATCTAATCTTTCGTTCGCTACGGACGTAAAATATTATGATTATGGTAACGGTGAAAAAGAAGAAGATTTAAACCAATTAACCACGTTATCGTCCAGAGAATTTTATGATGCGTATAAGGGAAAAGCCCAAGAGGTGTCTGAAGAATTTGATAAAAAGTGTATGGAAGAAAAAAACCAGGAAGAGTGTAAAAAATATTTATTAGTGGGTAAAGATAAGGAAGACAAAATCAAAGAGTTGGCGGAATTTGAACTTAAAAGAAAGGTTATGGATGAAAAAATTAAAAGTATAAGATCTCCCGCCGAAATAAAGCAGTATTTAAAGGAAGAGGGATATGAAAATGACGAAATAGATCTCATGATTGGAGATTCTACTGATGAATTAGTCATAAGGGATGCTATTGAACGTCATTATGAAAAAGAAAAAAACAGTCTGATCGCTGCTGTTAATCAACAGTTAGAAAGAAGTTCTTCCCAAAATGATGAGATTTCTTTTGAAGCTAATAATACCAATGTAAGCGACATGGATGTTTTAGCGAGAATCTCTAAAGAATTGAAAAGTAACGGTGTAAGGTATCAGGAGATGATGCATTTTAGTAATATCATATCTAGTTTTTTGTCCATTACTATAGAGGGAGAAACGGATTCAAATCGCAATACGGCTGCCTTATTTCGTGAACTGGAGTATGAAAGTAATGCTCAGAAAGACCGGGTCCCTGCGGATGACACTTTTGCTAACGGGAGTGAGCAGTTAGTTGATGTGAAAGAGATGGAAAATAGGGCCAGAGAAGCCGGTATAACGGAAACCAAGGAAGAGGACGATCCAGAAAAGCGAACGAGTGCAAGTACTTTGGATGTTGATGATGTTATTAATAAAAATTTTCTGGATTATGGTCCTAAGTTTAAAACCCCTCCTAAAGAAAAACCTATAAAATAATCTTAACAGAGACCACGTTTTATAATAAAAGAGGGTGTGAATAATTCAGACAAAAAATTTTTTAGCACTCAGTTTTCAACTTACGAAATTGTGAGAACTAATGACGGTTACCCTACCCTTTTTTCCAAGCACTTTGATGAATTATGTCATTCCAATATTGGTTCCTATGAAGAAACCCTTTTTAATTATGTTGAAGCGCTAGAAATAATTAAAATTTTAAAATCCCAGAGGGAAACCACCATCTTTGAGATGGGGTTTGGGGCAGGTATTGGACTGCTAGTCACTCTGGATGAATATTTTAAACATAAAGTTGATAGTCAATTGATTTATCATTCTGTAGAAATTGATGAAGGACTAATTTTTTGGTCCTTAGAAAATGTCTTTTTAACCAGGCCCAATTACGAATGGATGAATCATTACCGAATTGTTGAAGAAAACGGATTTAAAGTATTTAAAATTGATTATCAGCAAATACAAATTATTATTCATATTGGTGACGCTAGAGAGATCACTCATCATCTTTTAAAAAAAATGGTTGGAAGTGTGGATGCCTTTTATCAAGATCCTTTTTCTCCCTCTAAAAACCCTTTGCTGTGGACGGTAGAATGGTTTAAAGATCTTTATGGCCTAGGCTCCTTGAATGCGGTACTTTCAACTTACAGTGCCTCTACTCTTATTAGAAAATCGCTTCTTTTAGCAGGCTGGCAGTTTGGTAACTACCTTGGGTATGGTACTAAGCGTGGTATGACCCGGGCCTGGAAAAATGGTAAGAGTATGGATGAAGTGCTTAAAGGTAAAGTTGATCGCTCACCCCTCATACCTTTGCGAGATCAAAATTTGCTACATCAAGAGTAAACCTATCTCTCATCAATGGATTTCTTCTTTTTCATTAGAATCGGGTAACCAATTTTTTGATAGGTTTTGGTTATTTTAGACCACAGAGTATCTGCTTCATTTATGTCGTAATCCTTGTCTTTTTTAGATTTTTCATATTGTTCGACATCCAGATATTCCTTACTTTGGACATCCGTTTCCGCACCGTCTTGTCCTGTTTTGTTTCCGTTTTTGTCTCCTGATTCATTTGAATTTCCAAGACTTGAATCATCGCTATGTGATGGCGGAAATGCATTGTTAGACGACATGGCA
>Ga0208375_1003459_pt1 | contig 13424 bp, 17 predicted proteins | sample RifOxyD1_FD_184038 | JGI IMG/M metagenome (GOLD analysis project Ga0208375, IMG submission 184038) | Soil microbial communities from Rifle, Colorado - Rifle Oxygen_injection D1 (SPAdes) | ecosystem: Environmental > Terrestrial > Deep subsurface > Rock core/Sediment | place: Rifle, Colorado... | reverse complement strand
GATTTGTTAGAAGCCCCGGAGCTATCAACGCACCAGGCCTCACCAGCACTGGTTGACAAGAGTAATGCCGAAACCGCGTAGGCGGTGCCATCTGTGTGGCAGGAAAGAGTCGCGCCTGTCGGATAATTGGCTTGTGTGGTGTACTGGAGCATGCCGGAAATAGCGTCCGTGAAGAAAACGTCGGAGCATAGATCCGAAACACCGGCGCCATAATTACTATTTGAGTCATAATACACCTCGGCAGAAGCACGAAGACCCGCCAGTTGTGCTTTAACCTTAGCATCGTTGCCCTTGGCGCGCGCAGTATTGAGGGACGTAAGCACCACCGATGAGAGAACACCGATGATGGCAATAACAACCAGAAGCTCAATCAGGGTAAACCCCTTGTCCTTGTTTGACATAAATTTAAGCGGTAAACACCCTGTTAACACTCGGTACCGGCAGCCGGCGCAACGCTTGCTCTACCTTTGGAATTACCAAAACTATCTATGCACCAATTAGTGGCCGTCCCTTCAGCGACGGATAAAGGAACAGACATGGCGTAAGCCGTCGCGCTTGTGTTGCATGTAATCGTCGGGGTTCCAGGATAGTTGGCAGCGGTCAAATATTTGTCCATTGGATTTGTTGCGCCAGCAGTACAGAGCCCTGTATAGGAATTGCTAGTGTTATCGTAGAATATTTCCGCCGCCGCTCTAGCGCCGGAAAGCTGGGCCTTTATTTTGGCATTATTGCCCTTGTTGCGAGCGGTATTCAACGATGCCAACACTACGGATGAGAGGATACCAATGATGGCTATGACAACCAGAAGTTCGATGAGGGTAAAACCGGCGGCACCTTGTCCTTTTCTAATCATATTCTTAAGAATTTTATTTATAATCTTGTAAATCACCTATTAAGTGAGTACCTTCCATTATACTCTAAAGCCCGGCAGAATTGGCAATGTCGTATATGGGGATAAGTACGGAGGCCAAAAGGACACCCACCCCCAAGCCTAAAAAGACAATCATAACCGGCTCAATCAGACTCACCAAAGTATCAACGGCGTTGATAACCTCCCGCTGGTAAAAGCGCGCCATGGTGCCCAAAATTGAACCAAGTTCCCCGGATTCCTCCCCTACTCTTATCATTTGGACAAGAATGCCGGGAATTTCCTCGTATTGAGAAAGTGACTGTGAAAACGAACTGCCCCCCTTAACCGCTAGCAAACTCTCGCCAAGAATCTCTTCGTAAACTTCATTACCAACCACGGAAGCAGTGACCTCAATAGCTTTAATCATAGGGATGCCGGAGAGTACCATGGTGTTCATATTGTCCGCAATGATTGAAAGATAAAGTTTCTTATAGAGATCGCCTATGTAGGGCACTGAGAGTTTGAAACGGGCCAGTTGCGACCTACCCTCAGTCGTGCGAGTGTAACGCACCACGAAAAAACCGAAAACTATCAGAACGACGGGCAAAATCACGCCATAACTGACGAAAAAATTGCTGACAGCAAAAACGATTCGAGTATAAAACGGCACCGTCTGACCGGATTCGATGATAATCAGACTTATTTTGGGAATGATAACCGTAAACATCAAGGCCATCACCGCGATAAAAACTGTAATAACGAAAGCTGGATAAATTAAAGCGTTTTTTGTTTTGGAAATTACTTCGTAGTTACGGTCCAGATAATCGGCCAGATGATTAAAAGTTTCGCTTAATTTCCCAGTCTCTTCTCCGGACCGAACCATGTTGACATAAAAGTCGGAAAAAATGGCCGGATGTTTGGCCAGCGCCTTGGAGATATTGCTACCCGCCTGGAGATCATCCGTTATTTGAATTAGACTTCTCTTGAGACTCTGATTTTCCACCTCCAACGAAAGAAGAGTAAAGATCTTCAGAGCGGAAACCTGCGCTTCAAAAAGTGTGGCCATTTGCCGTGAGAGCATGACGACATCTTTATGCGAGACACCCGAACCAAACTTAATCTTGGATAACCATGATTCTTGCTCGGCAGGATCTATCTCGGAAATAATAAGTCCCCGTCTTTGAAGAGCGCCGACGGCCACATCGAGAGAAACCGCTTCTATTGAACCAGAAGCGCGCTTACCGGAATTTTCAAGGGCTTGATAATTGAACAGCATTGGTTTTAATTGAAAATTCTAAATTGAAAATTGAAAATTTTTTTCATATCATACGCTCTAACGTCTTTGGATTGACGGAAAATTGAAAAGCATTGTTGACAGTTACTTCCCCTCTTCGAACCAAATCGGCCAAACATCTATTGAGATCAATCATTCCTTCTGTGGAACTGGTTTCGATCACGGTGTTGATCTCGTGAGTGCGCATATCGCGAATCAGATTGGCGACCGCGCTATTGTTGATGAGAAGCTCAAAGGCCGGAATAAGCCCACCCGAGATCCGCGGCAAGAGCCGCTGAGAAAATATACCCAACAGAGAACCGGCCAACTGGATGCGTATTTGGGTTTGCTGGTCGGCCGGGAAAGAATCAATGATACGATCCACGGTTTGCCCGGCAGTGTTAGTATGCAGGGTGGAAAGCACCAAGTGTCCGGTCTCGGCCGCGGTTACCGCCGTAGAGATTGTTTCCGGATCGCGCATTTCACCGATCATCAAGATATCGGTATCCTGACGAGAAACTCCTTGGAGAGCGGAATGGAAGTCGGGAGTATCAAGCTTCACTTCGCGTTGGTTGATAATCGCTTTCTTGGGCTCAAAAATGTATTCAACAGGATCCTCAATAGTGATAATGTGCTCAAGTCGTTCCAGATTGATAGTCTCTATCATAGTGGCAAGGGTGGTGGACTTGCCTACTCCGGCAGGACCGACCACCAAGAAAAATCCTTGCTGACGTCTGGCAAAAGTTTCGAGAATCGGCGGCAAATTCAGTTCCTCGAAACTTTTAATCTTATTCGGCACTAATCGCATGGCAATACCGATCTTACCAAGCGTCAGAAAAACATTGCATCTGAAACGCATTTTCAGCCGTTCCGCGGACAAATGGCTGGTATTGCTATAGGCGAAGTTCACTTCTTTGCGTGTTTCAAATTCTGTTTTTGTTTCGTGAGAAAGAAAAATGGAAAGAAGTCCTTCCATATCGGCGCGCGAGAGCGCCGGTATTTTCACTAAAGGAATCAATGAACCAGAGACACGAATAACCGGCGACCGGCCTTCCGAAAGATGAAGATCTGAGGCGCCTTCTTTGCCGACGATTTCAACTAATTCGTTTATGAGTTTATCCGGTGTAGTGGACATGACATTATTTTAAAATTTTTATGTTTTGAGATTGACGATTTTAAGAGCTTCTTCAACCACCTCAGAAGGAATAAGGGTAGCCTTTACAAGGTAACCTTTAATACCAAGTTTCTTGGCTTCGGCTATTTTTTCCGGGTTGCTCTCATTGGTAAGCATGATCACAGATGCTTCGGGAGCAAGTTTTTCCTTACGAATAGTTGTCAGAAGTTCTATTCCGTCAATATTCGGCATGATGATATCAAGGATGAGAATATCGGGTTTAGCGCCGCCGCGCAGTTTGCCGAGCGCTTCCTCAGCGCCGAGAGCGACATCAACGGTGACGCCCTCATGTTCAAATTTTTTCCGGTACATGCCGAGCAGAAATTTATCATCATCCACTATGAGAACCGTGTATTTTTTACTCATGTCTATATTATAGCGTATTAATTTCTTCAAAGGGAATAACTCTTTGAAAAGCCTTGAGAATAGCATCTTCCTTCATAGAAAGCATGCCTTTGGCGCGCGCCACTTTGTAGAGTTCGATTTCTGTCGGATTTTTGAGTATGACCGACTCAATATCTTTATCCATCTCCATAACTTCAATGACCGCCACCCGCCCAGAGGTACCGTTGAGACACGTCGGTGTTTGCTCAATTTCATAAACTTCTTTACCGAAAGAGAGCTGGTGTTTAAATTCAGACGGTAAATCTTCAAACTGTTTGTCAATCATTAGTTTGAGAGAATCTTTGACCGCCAGCGGTTTCCCTCCATTTGGGCACAGTTTACGTACCAATCGTTGAGCCATGGAAAGCACCAGTGTCGGGGCGATGAGATACGGATCCACACCCATATCTATCAATCGGGGAATGGCGCCTAAAGCATTGTTGGTATGAAGAGTGGAAAAGACGAGATGTCCGGTCAGCGACGCTTGAATGGCCAGGTGCGCTGTTTCCTTGTCTCGAATTTCTCCCACCATGATGATATCGGGGTCTTGACGCAGAGTCGTCCGTAAACCAGTGGCAAAGGTATAATCTATTTCCGGATGAATTTGAGACTGCGAGACGCCGTCTATGCTGTACTCCACAGGATCTTCGAGTGAAAGCACATTCTTATGATCTCTATCTACCTCTTTAAGCATGGCGTAAAGGGTGGTTGATTTACCGGAACCGGTGGGCCCCGTGATAAGCACCAGACCGTAGGGACGTTGAAGCGCCTTTCTTATTAATTTCAAATTTGTTTCCGAGAAGTCCATGTCGTCCAGAGTTCTTATGCCTTGAGACTGGTCAAGGATGCGCATCACTACTTTCTCACCGTAATAAGTTGGAAAAGTGGAGACGCGAAAGTCAATTCTTCTGTCCTCAATCTTAGCGGAGAAACGGCCGTCTTGAGGCTTGCGCTTCTCATCCAAACGCATGTTCGAGAGAATTTTAATGCGAGCCACCACCGCCGAGTGAACCTTGGGCGGCAAGATGAGCGAAGTGTTCAGCACTCCGTCCACGCGGAAACGCACCCGAACATTTTCGTGCGTCGGTTCAATATGAATATCGGAGGCCCGACCCTCGGAAGCATAATTTAAAATGGTGGCAACAATCTTAGTAACGGGAGCATCTTCCACAATTCTGGCGTCCGGTGATTCTTGTTTGTCTTCCTTTTTGCCGCCCTTTGTTTCCGGCGGGGCAGCGGCCGAAAGCTCCGATTCCAGTTCGGAAAGCGCCTTGGTGACTTCACCGGATAGCCCCTTATATTTTTCCAAGATCAGAGTGAAATCACTTTCGCTAATCAGAAAGAGTTTGTAAGGCATACCGATACGCGAGGAGATAAAATTAAGCGCGTCGCGGGCTTCAAGATCATTCGGATTTATCGCGCCCACTTCGAGTATGCCGTCTCTTACGCCTATAGGCACCACCCGGTAATGTTCAACTGATTCTTGCGGTATATACTCAAGGACTTTGCCGGAAATATCTATATCCTTGAGACTTCTCGTCGGGATATCGGGCGCCGATCCTTTATTCTTGACTGGACTAACCATTATTTTCAGTCTCGACCGATAATATTGAATGGGTTCGGTCTTCCAACCTGTTGTTGAGGCACCTCAGTGCTGAAATCAACCAATAACAGAAAGCTGGGGGATGAAAACACGTTTTGGCTTAAGGTCACGGCTTGAAGCTCTTCGCGCATCTTAATCACATCGTCTCCGATACTGACGGCCAGCGCTTCGGAGGGAAGAGTGATCGTTTCCGACTTAAAGAAAAGATTATACAAAAACATCGCCACGATAAAAATGATGATCGCCGCCAATGTTCCTTTGTTATTTTTAAGCGTGTCCATATATATCCGATTATTTTAACCAGTATGTTTCAACCGCTATCTCGTACTCATAAAGGCCCGACTCGTTTGTTTCCAACGCGACCGATTTGATATCCATAATCCGCAAACTTTTTTCTATGTCGGCCAGCAAACGCATAAAGTCCGCGTAACTTGAGATAAAACCGAGAGAAACTGTGGCCTTATCGTACACCTCGGCGTACTCCGGCAAAACCGCGAGACTCGCGTCTTCGGCCGTGCCTACTTCCACCTTGATGCTGTCGATGGAAATACCGTAGCGCGACGCCATTGAGTCGAGGTCAAGGGCCAATCGCACGGTATTAATATTATCCGGCAACATTTTGTTTATACGCTCGATTTCCGCCACGGGAAGCGTCTCGTAAGTAACGCGCAGACGATCTCTCAATTCACTGATGGCCGCGACATTTTGCAGCACATTTTTGTATTCGCCGGCCAGAACGGATAACTGTTGAACCTCCTGATACTGAACATTGGTAAATGTATAGAAAAGACCGACAGACAAGAGAAGCAAGATGATGGACGTGTTAGTTTTCATTTTAGTTTGTAGTGGAAGTGGCGGTACTGGTTGATGTTGGCTCCGTTAACATAATTGAAGGAGTGCCCAGCTTCTCTACCTTCCTCTCGTATGACACCAGAGTCGGATCCAGCATCGCCTTGAAGGAGAAATTCACATCGCCCTTTTCATTGAGACTGAGATCGGAAAAAATGGGAGTTTTAAAATACTGACTCTTGTCAAAAATATCCGCCTGAAGAGCCAGCGCCGCGTATCCTCGCGCCTCGCCTATTATCTTAAGCTCAAGACCTTGCGGAGTTTTGGTATAACTGAAATCCTTGAAACGCACGGTCTTGGGTGTGGAGACCTCAAAAAATTCAAACAAAGGAGAAAGAATTTGATGTCTGGCAAGTAATTTTTGAGACGAGAGTAGACGATTGTCCAAACGAGTCAGTTCACGAATCACCTCCGGCTGAAGAGTCATTCTGGCATCCTCTAAATCGGCGCCCATTTTATCAATACTGTATTTGAGATAAAACTTATATCCGAACACACCCGAGGCCGACAGGACAGACATGATAAAGACAGTCGAAGCCAGAATATAAAACAAACTCTTCTCTTGTCGTGTCCTTCGCCCTATTGAAGCGCCCGGAACATTAGAGATAATAGGTCCTTTGGGAATAAAAGAGGATTGAAATTTCGGCTCCATTTGACTGAATTATACAATAGAAAGCAATTTACTGAAACACAAAGAGTGTTTATAACTATTATCCCTCTTCCGCCAGTTTGCGCAGAGCCAGACCGATGGCCACAGCGAATTCCGGACCAGTTTCCTTAAGAATATTTTCAAGAAAGGCGGGCGCGGAAACTTTATTGAAAGGATTGGCTATGATTACATCTGTTTTGAAATTATTTTTAGCCAACTCTGCGAGACCTCTAAGAGCGGAGCCGCCACCAACCAGAATCACCTTTGATATGGTTTGGTTATACTTTTTCTCAAATGAAAGTAAAACGTTGTTTACCTCGGCAAAGATGTGGTCGATAACAAGAATAATGGCACCGGTCAGATTTTTGTCCTCCCCTATCGCTCCTATTCGCCGCTTCATCACTTCCGCGCGTTCCATAGAGAGCCCGAGAGATTTGGAAATGGTTAAAGTGATATCTTGTGAACCGCGGTTAATGGTGTGAGAAGAACGAATAACTCCGCGCTCAATCACATAAAGCTTGGTTGAAGCGGCGCCCATATCCATGATCATCACCGGGCGAAGTGTCTCGTCAAGCACCGCGCGCATGGTGCTAAATATCTCAATTTCAAAAAAACCGGCTTCCAACGCGCTCCTTGCTACAATATCTTGATAACGAACGACGGTCTCGTTGTGTATGGCTACAATCAAAACGTCAACCTTAGGAAGGGTGGTCTGAGTTCCTGTTCCTTGATCGGTTGCGACGCGTTCTGCCGTAGTGGCATACTCTGAAGAATCTCCTTCTCGTATCTCGCTTTTCGGAATGACAGACCAATCCAGCATCACTTCAGATACAGGCACCGGAATATATTTGCGCGCTTCGAGCGGTACCATAACTGCCAATTGTTTGGCACTCACGTCTGGCATCTCAATCACCGACATCAAAGAGGAAGCAAATGGTATGGAAATGCCGCATTTCTTGGTGGTAATGTTAACCTCTTTCTCCTTCATCAAATCTGTAAGCGCTTGGGCCAGTTTATCTGACGCAAGCACCACCGCCTGTCCCACACCCAAACCGGCATATGGACCCAGGGCCAATTCACCATAAGTCTCGAGCACGGCTTGGCCGTTTTTCTTTTTTAATTGAACTATTTTAATGGCTGAGGAACCAATATCGATACCCAAAGCCGAGACGTCGTCTTGATTGAAGAATTTAGAAAAGAATGCCATATGTTCTATAATATCATAACCTTTCTATGAATCTCCTGTCTCAGATTAGAGATCTATTTACTGACTTTCTTTTTCCTAAAAGCAGAGAAGTCGTGGAACTCGAAGCGCTCTCCATCGACGCCTTGCTTAGTATCTTGCCGCCAGCCAAAAATTTAAAAGACAAAAACACCGTAGCTCTTTTTGATTATGAACATCCTCTTGTTAAGAAAATCGTTTGGGAAATTAAGTACAGTGGCAACATTAAAATGGCTCAAAAACTCGGGGAAATTCTTTACGATCACATCCGGCAAGAAATTCTGGATCTCGCCCTTTTTGAGTCCGCCAGCCGGCGGATGGGTCAGCTGATACTGATACCGATGCCGATTTCAGATAAACGTAGATTTGAACGAGGATGGAATCAGACCGAACTCCTAGCAAAAGAAGCTGTGGCGCATGACCGAGAAAAAATGTTTAAATATTTACCAAAACAGTTGGTTAAATATCGTCACACCGAAAGCCAGACAAAGACCGCATCGAGAAGCGAGCGCTTGGGAAATCTCATGAATTCAATGAAGGTTTTAAATCCATCATCCGTGGCGGGAGCATGCGTCATCGTTTTAGATGATGTGACCACCACTGGCGCGACATTTACCGAAGCGCGGCGCGCTCTGCGCGCCGGCGGCGCCAGAAAAATTTTATGCATAGCTATCGCGCACTAACGCGTTAACCCTAACGAGTGCGCAGGAGAGTATTAACCAGGACGACACCGGCGACGCTGTAGTCGGCCCATTCCGGCGCCGGCATATTACCTTCCGGTTTAAGAGTGCCCGTCACGGCAATGGTGTCTTCGGCCTTAAGATCGGAGTTGGCGTCCTGAATACGACTGATGTCGAGAGCATAGTGGAGACCGTCGCGACTTCTAACACCCAAAGCGCATGTTTCGCTCATCTTGATTCCTTCCCTCAACGGCAAACAACTGAAGTTGCCGGTGATTGTGATCATACCGTCAATTTCATCATTTACGACCTTATCCCAGCCCTTAAATAAGAGAAGGCCGAAAATGACAATGGCGACAAGCACCACTAACCAAATAACGTTCTTTTTAAAAAGACTTTCGTGATTAAAATCATTCATATACCGGGTATTATATCAATGCTTCGCTTTTAGGCAAGTATTAGAAAAAGTGTTCTAAGTATGTTAGTTTTAGGTTTCTTGGAGACGTGGCTGAGTGGTCGAAAGCACCTCACTGCTAACGAGGCAGGGTCTAAAAGCCCTCGACGGTTCGAATCCGTCCGTCTCCGCCAGGGCACAATATTCTTATTTATTTATCTGCTTCCAGAGCCAGATGCCGACGAGAACGAGGTCAATCAGCAAAATCAACAGGACAATACCGGACCAAATTCCCGCTCCGCCCATCATATCTCCGTATCCAAATCCATATTGCATCATGCAACTATTATACCTTAATCCAGAGTACAATGGCGGGATGAAATTAAATGATCCTCTTTCCAGTTGTTTCCGTATCTTACCGATACAGGCAAGCGCGTTGAAGCGGCTTGGGATTATAAGCGTGAGAGATTTGCTTTACCACTTCCCTGCCCGTTATGGCGATACGGCGCAAGTGACAAGTATAAGTAATCTGCGCAAGGGCGATACTGCGGTGATATTCGGTCGCATCTCCGGGTTAAAGACAAGCAGAGCATTTAGAAAAAAAATTCCGATGGCCGAAGCCGTAGTTGAAGATGAAACGGGTAAGATCAAAATTGTCTGGTTTTATCAGGCCTACTTGGCCAAGATGATAATGGAAGATTCCAACGTACGAGTAGAGGGAAAAGTGCCCGAAAGAAACGGTGAGCTCTACTTTTCTAACCCGAGGATAGAAAATGCGCCTGATTTATTCACTCAAACGAAAGCACACTCTTTATATCCGGTTTACCCAGAGACTCGTGGCATCACTTCCAATTGGATTTATCACAAAATCCAAAGTATTTTCGCATCCGGCATCTTGAGTGAAATCCAGGACCCAGTTCCCGAATTTATCTTGAAAACTTACAAACTTCCTGACTTAAAAACTTCTCTAATCTATATCCATACGCCCAAGAAAGAGGCGCATGCGCAGATAGCCCGCAAGCGTTTCGCCTTTGAGGAAATATTTCTTATCCAATTAGAAAGACAGAAAGCGCGACATTTATTCAAGGAAAACAATGCCTTTGTTATAGAAAAAAGTGAAGAAGAGATAGAACAATTCGTGCAAAGATTCCCATTTACAATCACCTCAGCGCAAAGAAGAGCCATTGAGCATATCCTAGCGGATTTTAAAAATGGCCACCCGATGAGTCGACTGTTAGAAGGCGACGTTGGCTCTGGAAAAACAGCCGTCGCCGCCGTGGCAGTCTATGCGACGGCTACTTCCAAGCCAAAGGGGCAGAACTTCGGCACGCTCCAGAGCGCTTATATGGCGCCAACTGAAATCTTGGCCCAGCAACACTTTGAATCTTTTATAAAATATTTTTCACACTTGCCCATTAACGTTGCTCTCATTACCGGCAGTGGATGTAGAAAATTTCCTTCAAAAGTTCACCCCGATGGTTGGACAAATATTTCTCGTACCCAACTTCTCAAGTGGGTCGCTTCTGGTGAGATCGCCGTTCTTCTTGGCACCCACGCTCTGATTCAAAAATCGGTCACATTTAAAAACCTTGCCCTAGTCATTATCGATGAACAGCATAGGTTTGGGACAACACAGAGACAGAAACTCGCCAAGAAAGACGGTAAAACTCCGCATTTGTTATCTATGGCCGCCACCCCTATCCCCCGCACTCTCGCCTTAACACTCTACGGCGACCTCGATTTATCGCTTCTTGATGAGATGCCCGCAGGCCGGAAAAAAATTATAACCGAAATCATCACTCCAGAAAAAAGAAAAGCGGCATACGAAGAAATCAGAAGAGAACTTAAGGCAGGCAGGCAGCTCTACGTCATCTGTCCAAGAATCGATGAGCCTGATCCGACTAAAGAGTTGGCCATCCAAACCAAATCAGTCAAAGAAGAGGCAAAACGACTCAAAAAAGAAGTCTTTCCCGAATACGAGATCGGAATCCTTCACAGCAAAATGAAACCGGCGGAGAAAGAGAGGGTGATGCTTGATTTCAAAGATAAAAAAATTGATATCTTGGTGGCAACTTCGGTGGTGGAAGTGGGAGTGAATGTTGAGAATGCTTCGCTCATTGTGATTGAGGGCGCGGAAAGATTCGGCCTGGCGCAACTTCATCAACTTCGGGGCAGAGTTATTCGTTCAACTCACCAGGCTTATGCTTACATCTTTACAGAAAGTAAAAGTGAAAAGAGCAGAGATAGAATCAAGGCTTTGATTACAGCTCAAAATGGTTTTGAATTGGCAGAATTTGATCTGGCTCAAAGAGGGGCGGGAGAACTATCGGGAGCCAAACAGTGGGGCATTTCAGATCTTGGTATGGAAGCTATCAAAAATATCAAAATGGTTGAAGCGGCGCGTGCGGAAGCAACAAAGATTATCGAGAATGATCCCGCTCTTTCAAAATTTCCCCTTCTTAAAGAACGTCTCGAATTTACCACCACCAAAATTCATTTTGAGTAAACTATTTACTATCTATTACCTACTCTCTATACTGTCATCACCCACCCTTAGCTCAGCTGGTTAGAGCATCGAGCTTATACCTCGAGGGTCCCACGTTCGAATCGTGGAGGGTGGACACTTTTACACCATAGACTAGAATAGAGTCTAGAAATGTACAGTCATCCAAAGTTCCTCAAGCCAAGGAGGTGATGCCATGACTTTTCAGCGGATAAGCGGTATTCGTAGCATAAGTCAAACGATCCGAGCGAAAATTCTGTCGAGACGGAGAAATGCCGCACTGAAACAACAGCTCATAATAAACAAGGATGACTCTATAGAATTAGATGAGGTGATTGAGGATTTAGAGGCATTGGAAGCACACATCAAACGTCTAAATATCACAACGTAATCAATTGCCTTACCTAATTAGACGACCCGCCCTAGTAGCTGACACAAGAGGGCGGGTCTGGTTTTTATATATTCTCTGTGATTTATTATTTAAATGATATTATTAATACAATCCCTATGTCCATATTCCCCGTAGAAATGATTTTCAATATCTTGGCCGGGTTGGTATTCCTTATCTACTGGGGTATCACTTTTGTCATTCTCTATCACTTCTCCCGTTTTGGCATCGGTGTCCAACCGAAAAAATTGGCCGCCATTTTCCTTTTTGGCTCGGTGATACTCTCCGTAATAGTAATAATCTTATTTATGAGAATAGACGTGGGTTTCTTCTTCTTATGATCATAATATGATTAAAAAACTTCTCTCAATCTTCCACGACTCCCCTAATTCTTTTGAAGGCCAGAAGCAGGGCGAAGAGGTGTTCATGCTCCTACGGCATCATCCATTCACTATCATCATCAAAGTTCTATTTTTCACACTCGCGGGCATTGTACCTATCGTGGTATGGACAATATCTGTTACGCTCTTTCCAGGATATAATTGGCTCGATATTTTCCTCTTTATTTCAAGTGTCTGGTATCTCATTCTCTGGCTTGCAATTTTTCATTCTCTCGTCATGTATACACTCAACACTGTCATCATTACCAACCAACGCATTATAGACAACGACCAACACGGACTATTCAATCGAAAGGTTTCCGAATTACACAACCATCGGATACAAGACGTTTCTGTGCATACCAACGGACTCATTGAGACTTTCCTCGCCTTTGGAGATGTAACCGTTCAAACCGCCGCTTCGGAAAAACAATTCGTCTTTCACAAGGTTCCGGAACCGGAAAAGGTCAAGGATACGATTATGCAGATCACTCGTTCCAGAGCTTCCGGAGTTCAAGCTATGATACAATAGACGTGGGTTAGTAATAACCTTAATCATTAATTTATTATAGAAATATGCACAAGATTACGTTTGCCCTGCTTGTCATTGGAGGTCTCAATTGGGGTTTAGAGGCCGCAGGTTATGGTATTGGTAACTATATTCCAGAAGGGTTTGCTTTGGCTATCTACGTTTTGGTCGCTCTCTCGGCCATTTATGAAGTCTTTAGTCACAAAGGACTCTGCCGTAATTGTGCTCCTCAAGGAGGAATGTAAAACAATCAAAAATCCGCCGAAAGGCGGACTTTTGATTCTAAGTTTGATGCTCAATGTCTTTCTTCTTCTTGGGTACGATACCGTGCGCTACCAGTATTTCTTCAAATTCTTTTTGTTCAATAGTTTCAACTTCTATTAATCGTAAGGCGATAGTATCGAGCGCCTTTCTATGGTCTTTGATAATCTTCTCCACTTTTTTCATTGCCTCATTCATAATCTTGTAGACTTCGGCGTCAATCTCGGCTCCCACTTTTTCAGAATATTCTTTGTCCCCAACCCCCAGGCCAAAGAGCGGCTTTTT
>Ga0208375_1003455_pt1 | contig 13442 bp, 14 predicted proteins | sample RifOxyD1_FD_184038 | JGI IMG/M metagenome (GOLD analysis project Ga0208375, IMG submission 184038) | Soil microbial communities from Rifle, Colorado - Rifle Oxygen_injection D1 (SPAdes) | ecosystem: Environmental > Terrestrial > Deep subsurface > Rock core/Sediment | place: Rifle, Colorado... | reverse complement strand
GAACAGGAATGTGCAAAAATGGCTGTATTCTTTTATCTTTGTAAACTTCAATTAAATTCTTACTTATTTTTCTTAAATGCCACGGATTCATCATTCCTATTCTTATTTTATAATCGCCTTTTACATTTAGCAATTTGTTTACTAATTCTGGAAGATTTGTTCCAATATCTTTACCATAACAACCATTATCCTGACTTGTTAGATAAATTATTTTACAACCATCATTAATTAATGATTCAAATTGTCTTTTTATATCTCCAATCCTATAGCTTTTCAGATTTCCTCTTGCTAATTTTGTTGAACAAAAAGTGCAGTAATTTAAACATCCCTGAGAAATCTGTATAATTCCTATATCATTATTATTTCTAACTATACTTCCAGTTAGTTTATTTGTATTAATTGTATCAATAACATGTATATTTGGAAATCTTTTGGTTAAATCAACACTCTTAACTAAACATCCTCCAACTTCAATCTCTTTTTCAGGATAACTATTTCCAATTTCATTTATATAGTGTATTATTTTGCTCTGCGTTTTATTCTTGACAGAGCATGTATTAACAATTATTTTATCAGCTTCCTGTTCGTTATCAGTTAAGATATATCCCTGTTTTTTCAGATTTCCAGCTAAAACTTCTGAATCATTAACATTTGCCTGACATCCGTATGTTTTGATGAATACTTTCTGATTTTTTAATGCTTTCATGAAAACCAAAAAGAAAATGTGTTTTTATAGGTTTTCTAGATTAAAAATTAAAGAGAAAAAAAGAAAAATAAGTTTGATTACACATCAAGTTCGTAACCTGTTCCTCTTTTTGATTTGAACTTACGCCACATGGCGTTCGGGTATCTTTGTATAAGGTCTTTAATAAGCTCAAGGTGATCTTCCAAAAGGGTCGAGGAACCTTTTTTATTTTCGAAAAGTACCTTTATCCTCATTTTACCTTCCTGCATTAAAAAACATAAATTTGTTTAAAAACAATACTACTAGAAAATATATATTTCAGTATATATATGTCTTTTTATACTATGTCATTGATAAGTGGATAGTATTCTTTTAGTGTGGTAAAAACCATCTTTTCCTGTTTTTAATAAACTTATACATTTCTCCAGCCCAAAATACTAACGAAGAAAGCAAGATTATGACTATTACTTCAATTAAACTTAAAGAAACAAACTGGAAGATATTTTGTAAAAATGGTACATAAACTACTAAAAATAACATTACAACTGAAAATAATAATCCCAATAGTACATATTTATTTGACAAAAATCCTATTTTAAATAAAGATTTATTCATAGACCTCATATTAAAGACATTAAATAATTGCGTGAAGCACATTACCATAAATGCAACAGTTCTGGCTTTTTCCAAATTTTCTTTCAGATAAATATTAAACATCACTAAAGTCAGAATTATCATAATAACTGCTACTATTATAAGAAAAACTAATGTCTCTTTTGAAAGGAAGTTTTCTTTTTTATTCTTAGGAGGTTCAGTTAAAACATCATTATGCCCTGGCTCTGCCGCTAAAGAAACATCTGTAACACCGCTTGTAACTAAGTTAAGCCAAAGAATTTGAATTGGAATAAGGGGCAATGGATAATTGGCTATTAGTGCAGCAAGCAGAGTGAATGCTGCTGCAAAATTTGTTGTAACTAAAAATGAAGTTGCCTGCCTGGTGTTTGTAAAAACAATTCTTCCTTCTTCTATAGCATTTACTATTGAGGCAAAATTATCGTCTGTTAAAACTATCTCGCTTGACTCTCTGGCTACATCTGTTCCTATAATTCCCATAGAAATTCCTATGTCTGCCTTTTTCAAAGCAGGAGCATCATTAACTCCATCTCCTGTCATTGCAATTATCTCTCCTGAATTTTGGAGATTAGTTGCAATTTTCAGCTTCATATCAGGGGTCAGCCTTGCAAAAATATTAGTTTCCCTGACAGCTTTATTAAATTCATTGTCAGACATTTTTTCCAGCTCTTCACCTGTTAGTGCATTGCTACTGCCAAGACCTATTTCATTGGCTATTGCTAATGCAGTTATTTTATGGTCTCCTGTAGCCATAATTACCCTTATTCCTGCCCTCTTTGTTTTTATAATTGCATCTTTAACTCCTGATCTAGGGGGATCTAATATGCCTACAAGTCCGACTATTATAAGATCATCAATCTCCTTTTCTTTTATCTCTTTATAGTTTTTAGGCATTTTCCTGTAAGCTAAAGCCAAAACTCTCATACCTTTTTTAGTAAGACTATCCAAATTATACTCTAACTCATTAATTCCATCCTGGTCTATTATTTTTTTCACATTTTTCTTTAAGTAAAAAGAAGATTTTGAAATAATTACTTCTGGAGCGCCTATCACATAAAGTTCACTATCATTTTTTGATTTAACCAAAGATGCTCTAAATTTATTGTGTGGGCTAAAAGGCAGATCATCAATCCTGTTTGACATTAATAATGATTTTTTTATGCCTGCCTTTTCACCTAGCACAACGAAAGAAGCTTCTGTTGGATCTCCAATAATTTCATATTCTTTTAAATTTTTTTTGATAATATTTGAGTTATTGGAAATAACTCCCATATGAAGTAATTTTCTTAACTGCTCATTATCCATAGGAATAATTATTTTTCCTTTTTGCAAAAAATCTCCTTTTGGTATCCATCCTTCTCCTGTCACGCTTATCTCATCATATCCTGGAAGAAATATTTTTTCTATGTTCATTGTATTTTCTGTTAGAGTTCCTGTTTTGTCAGTTATTATTGTTGTAACAACTCCCAATGTTTCTGTAGCAGACAACTTTCTTATCAAGGCATTTCTTTTAGACATTCTGTAAGCCCCAATTGCAAGCACAATTGCTAATACGGCTGGAAGCCCTTCTGGAACAATTGCAACAATAGAAGCAACTGTAAATAACAATATTTCCTTAAATTCAAAACCTCTGACAAAATAACCATAGAAAAATATTATAAATGAAATAATTAATGAAAGTATTCCTATTTGCTTAGCTAAAACATCAGATTTTTTTTGAAAATGGTTTTTTTGTCTTGGAATTTTCTGTATTTCCCTAGCAATTTGCCCTATAGCTGTTTTAACTCCAATAGAAACAACAACAGCTTTACAACTTCCTGAAGAGACAAAAGTTCCCATAAAAACCATATTTTTTCTGTCGAAAATATGTATCCCCCTTGGCAGTGATTTAAGAGCTTTTTCAGCTGGCAAAGCTTCTCCTGTAAGAGATGATTCGTTAACAGTGAGATTTTTTATTTCTAATAAACGGCAATCTGCAGGAATCCTGTCTCCTTCTTCAAGAATTATTATGTCTCCTGGAACAAGATTATGTGCAGGTATTTTTACCAAATCTCCTTCCCTATACACTTTGGCATAGGAAACTATCATCTTTTTTAAAGATTGTATTGCTCTTTCTGTTTTATATTCCTGGATAAAACCTATGCTTGAATTCAAAATTATGACAAAGATTATTATATAAAAATCAATTAAATGATGGAAGAAATATGATATAACTGCTGCAGCAATAAGAATATAAATCATCACACTTCTTAACTGCCCCAAAAATATTAAAATAGGATTAACTGGCTTTTCCTCTATTATTTCATTTTTACCATATTTTTTTGTTCTTTCAGCTGCTCCATATTTTGTAAGGCCATGAATATCCGTGTTCAATTCTTCCAATACCTCTTCTTTTTCAAGCGAATACCAATTCATAAAACTAGAAATAATGGAATATATAAAAAGCTTTATAAATTTGGAAATAACTCAATCCTTGAAGCTAATCTTGGAAAAGTTTCTCTTACAAAACTTTGGTAATTTTGAGCCATATCCCAACTTTCTTGGCACTCTAACTTACATGGAACATGTAAAAAATAATTTGCTAATTTCATTTTTTCTGGATCTTCACTTTGAAGTTTAGTTAAAAATCTAGTGTCATGAGAGCCATTAATAAAGGCATCAACACAGCATTGAGGGTAATCATAACTTCTTCCCATAGTTAGATGAAAGCTATTATGTTTTACATCAATTTCTCCCACTAAAGTTTCATATTTTACATTAACTCCATTATCATAAAACTCATCTTCTGAATAAGATATGGAATATGGAGATCCTACAAAGTCATAAAGTGGTACTGATAATAATGTAAAATATAAATTACTTCTTAATCTTTCCAATTGTCTTTCCGAAAACACCTTTCCTTCATAGCTCATAAAATCTATTAATTTCCTTAACTTACCCCAATAAAGAAGTATAGGTAATATATGCCCTGGATCGCTTAATCTCATAGGATTATCCAAAAAGACTTCTTCCAATTTCCTTTTATTAATTCTATTATCATGACCTTTTGAGCTAATTTTATATTCTTTTTCCATATTTTTCCATATACGAAATGTTTAAAAACATTTACCTTTTGTAATTTTCAAGCGAGTTAGATAGCTAACTTTCGGAGTTTAGCCATTAAATTGGCAATTACTGAATTTATGAGTAATTAACTTTGAGGAAGGTCCGCACACCATAATATAAAACCATATCTGAAAAGATACTGCTGTGAGGCAGGGCTCTGGTATAGAAACGATACAGTCTTTGACTGCTGGAACGAGCATCCTGGTTGGTGCAACCACTTTAACCGTGGGCTTAGTAGGATGTTAGCACAAACAGTTCGTCTTATCCTTAAAGGAAAAGAAACGAAGTTTGACAGAATGTGGCCTATTTCTAACTCGCTGTTTTTTTAAAATTTTCTAATAAGCTTTAAAAAAGCATTATCCTTAGTTTTTTTATTGGGGAAGTAGCTCAGTGGGAGAGCACATGACTGAAGATCATGGTGTCGGGAGTCCGATTCTCCCCTTCCCCATTTTTTCATTAAAAAATTACTTCTTAGAAATTTTTTTACCTTTAATAAAAATCATAAAAACTAAGAATAATAATACTGCATCCATAATACCTGCCACTATTCCGGATGCTCCACCCATGCCTAATGCAAAAGCCAAGTCAATTAATGCAATTATCATAACTAACATACTTCCCCATTTTTTCATTAAAAGCATTCCAGTAATTGCAGAAAGATAAGCAACAGAAAAAATAACATATATAGAACTAGTCCAAATTGAAGTGCCATATGAATTAACTAATAAAATAATCTGTGTTGCCAGTCTTATTACTAATAAAACTAATATTATAATGCTAAATAAGTTAAATTTCCAAATTTTTATTTCTTTCATGGCAAAATAACAGCTGAATAGTTTAAATAATTTTTTAAAACAAAAAAATTAAATTATTTAATATTAAAAAAGAAAACGTTTATAAACTTCTATTAATAATCAACAATATAAAAAAGAGTGAAATGGCAAGAAAAAAAGCTAGGAAATCTAAGAGAACTTCAGGAAAAATATCAAGAAGTGTGAAATCAACTCAAAAACAAAACTCAAAGTTTAAAGGATTTAGTGCTGCTAAACTTCTTTTCAATTTAATATTTATTTCAGTGATAATATTTGGGATATATATTATATGGACAAGAAGCTGGCTTGAAGGAATTGGAGTTATTTTTATTGCTGTAATGGTTTATCTTCTAATTAAGCTGATTGCAAACCTTAGAAAGAAATAATAAAAATGAAAGGTAAAAAGGGTGCTATAGAATTAAGTATGACTACAATTGTCATAGTTGTTCTTTCACTTACTTTACTAATCATGGGTTTTGTTCTTATAAGAAATATTATGTGTGGAGCTATTTCTTTAACTCAAGATATTAATAAAGAGAGTAGAAAACAGGTGCTTACTCTCTTTGGAAGTGCGTCTGGAAGCGAGGTAGTTTGTATTGGGCAAGGAAGTGAAGCGATTTCTATATTTCCTGAAAGTCCGAATTGGATAATGTGCTCAGTGAGAGCTCCTGAAGAAGCTAGCTATGAATTCACACTAAAAGTTGATGATGAACTTTCAGATATTGATCCTGCCCTTATAAGAAGATGGCTTTTGTCTACTAATAAAAAAATAACTATATCTCCTGGAGATGAAGAACCTCAGCAAATTACAAGGTTTAATATTCCTGGTAATGCTCCTGAAGGAAATATAGTACTTAACATAGAAGTCAGGAAATCTGGTGTTGGAGCTAATAATTTGGTAGCTTCAAGAACACTTAGCTACCAAGTGACAAGAAAAGGAGTGGTAAGAAGCGTTCTCTGCTGACTAAAAAGTTTAAATACCCATAATTATACTTTATTTCATTAAATATGGCTAAGTAAAGTTGAAAACAACTCATTCTAGCGGATTATTTCATGCAAAGTTTAGAAAAATTTGAAAAACTTGGACTAAAGGAAAATTTATTGAAAGTTCTAGCAGAGCTTAAATTTACCAATCCTACAGACATACAAGAAAAATCAATACCACTAGTTTTAGAAGGAAAAAATGTTATTGGAAGTGCTTCAACAGGATCTGGAAAAACTCTTGCCTTTGGAGCTGGGATATTTAACATTACACAAATCGGAAAAGGAGTTCAGGCATTAGTGCTTGTACCTACGAGAGAATTATGCGAGCAGGATGCAAAATCTTTAAAGTTTTTTTCTAAAAATTATGGATTTAACATAGCTGAAGTTTACGGCGGTGTTTCATTGGAAAATCAAGTTAGAAAGATAAAGATAAGCGAGATTGTTGTAGGAACTCCTGGAAGAATACTTGACCATTTAAGAAGAGGAAGTTTAAATTTTGAAAGATTAAAAATTCTGGTTCTTGATGAAGCAGACAGAATGGTTGATATGGGATTTTTGCCAGATGTTGAAAAAATTATACAGGCCTGTCCAAAAGAAAGACAGAACTTAATGTTTTCTGCTACAATAAGCCAGGATGTCGAGTATATTGCAAGAAAATATATGGGTAAGACAGTAAACATTTCTGCTGAAAGTAATGTTGACCCTTCTAAATTAGAGCAAATTTTCTATGATGTTCCAACCAGTGTTAAGTTTTCTTTGTTATTTCATCTTCTAAAAGAAGAAAAATCAGATTTAGTTATGGTTTTCTGTAATACCAGGAGAAATGCAGATACTATTGCCAATAATTTAAAGCGCTTTGGATTAGAAGCAGTTGCCATTCATGGCGGACTTGCACAAAATAAAAGAAGTAATATTATGGAAAATTTCCATTCATCAAAAACCAAAATATTGATTTGCACAGATGTAGCTGCACGTGGTTTGGATATTAAAGGTGTTTCCCATGTTTATAATTATGATATTCCTCCAAGCATTCAGGAGTATATTCATAGAATAGGAAGAACTGCCAGAGCTGGTAAAGATGGAAAGGCAGTAAATATAATTAGTAAAAATGACTATATGAATTTTCAAAATATCAGGGAAGACAGTAAAACTGAAATAAAACAAAAAGAACTGCCAGAGTTTGAAACAGTAAATCCAAGATTTTCTCAAGACAAATATAGTGACAGTAGGAGAAGTTTTGGGGGAAGAAGTAGTGGCAGAAGTGGAGGAAGAAGTTTTGGAGGAAGAGATAGAGAAACTGGAAGATTCAGTAGAGGCAGAGATTCAGACAGAAGTTATGGAAGGAGTTCTGGTGGAAGAGATAGGGGAACAGGAAGAAGTTTTGGGGGAAGAAGTGATTCAAGAAGTTCTAGATATTCAAGTGGTTCTAGAGATTATAAAGATTCAAGAGATGAAAGAAGTCATAGTAGGGGAAGAAGTTTTGGGGGAAGAAGTAGTGGCAGAAGTGGAGGAAGAAGTTTTGGAGGAAGAGATAGTTCTGGAGGAAGAAGTGATTCAAGAAGAAGTCATACTAAAAGCAATGTAAGGAGGTATAGAAATGAAAGGTAAAGTAAAGTTTTTCAATGAAACTAAGGGATTTGGATTCATATCTGGCGAAGATAACAAAGAATATTTTGTTCATGCTACTGGATTAGAAGAAGGAGTTTCAATAAGCGAAGGAGATTCTGTAAATTTTGAAGTAGAAAAAGGAGACAGAGGACCTAAAGCTGTTAAAGTTTCAATTGATGATTCTGAGTAAATAAGTTTTCGAGTAAAAATAATAATTAATATTTTTAATTTTAAGTAGACGTTAGTCTGGAGCTTTGATTTAAAAAAGACCTAATTAAAACTATTTCGCCTGTTTCCATAAAACTTCAAAATGTTTTTTATAGCCTTCTGCTACATATTTATCTTTAATTAAAAAGGCATATGGGTTTTCTGTGAAGACTGCTATTGCAACATAATCTCCGACTATAACAGTCTCCTGAAATTGGGCAAATTCTTTGCTAAGGTATTTTATATGAGTTAATTTTTTCTTTTCAATATCTTTACCGCCAATATTTTTAACTGAATAGTCAAATACTTGTCTCGAATGAAGTTTATTTACAATTCTTTTATTATGTAAATTAAGCCACCATGTTAAACCCATAAGTTTTTCAGTTGGCGGTCCTCCACCAAATGTCAAATATTCTTTTCCTTTGCTATTTATCATTATATTGTACACTTCTTTTATTCCTTTAATTCCTCTATAAACAGTTACATTTTCTTTAGTTTTAGAATATAACTGCTTCTTTTTTAGCTCAGGCAATATTTCACTAAATTTCTCTTTTTTATCTTCAATAAAACTATAAAAATTTTCAGGATCGCTTGCTTGATATATTTTTCTTTTACCTTCCAAAACATAACTAATAAGCCCTTTATTAATAAGGGAATTTAAAGCTCTATGAACAACTGAATGCTGTAGCTTTGATTTTTCTATTACAGGACCAGCATTACTACTACCAATTTCTAAAAGTGAAAGGTAAACTTTAATTTCTCCAGATGTTAGACCTAAATCACTGAGTATTTCTTCATTCATTAACTTAATATAATAAGATGATATTTAATTCTTTCTATTTATCCACTCTTTTGGGAGGATAAATACTTATTAACACATTATTTTCAAGTATCTTATGGAATTAATCAGATTAAAGGCTTTAGTTAGTAAAATTAAAGATTGGAAAGAAGACTCGACCTTAAATAGGTTAATACAAGAAAACAGAAAACATTTTACTATTCCAAGTGAAAATAAAGTTGTAGTTGTTCATCTAGACATGAAAAGAATATTATTGAGCCGAGCCAAAGATGTTCATTATCTTGTAGGTTATGGAAATCCTAATGACTTAGATGCAGTTAGTGACTTAGTAAGGTATTCTGTGCGTAATGGACGTGAATGGGATCTTGATCCAAGTTTGTTCTATGTTAATCAATACTTTTTAGGTTTAAGATTAGAGTCTAAATATCTCTTTTCTTCATCTGATGAATTAAAAGCTGAAGATTTTGCACATAGGAGAGCAGTTTATCTTGCTAATAGAATTTCAGAAATGAATCATAATAATCACGTCGTAGATACATCTAGAGATCCTGATGAAATATTAAAAGATGTAGAGAATACTATGTTATACTCAAACAATCCTGTAAGGGATATATGTGAAATGAAACATTAAAGTAATTTTTATCCCAAATAAGCAGTCTTGTTTGGCAAAGCTGCTTTAGCTGATTTAAGATAAATTTCTTCTATTTTTTGGTATTTATCCATGTCTGATTTAGTTACACTTGGCTTGACTTTTTTCATAGCATCTTCAAAATTAGATAATTTTATTTGCTTAACATTGATGTTTTCCCTCAAAGCGAGCATTGCTGCTTCTCTTGCCAAGTTTTCTATATCTGCTCCGACATATCCATCAAGCTTTAATGCCATCTTTTCTAAGTTAACATCTTTTGCAAGAGGCATTTTACTAGTATGAATTTTTAATATGGTTAGTATTCCTTCTTTATCTGGTCCTGGCACCAATAATATCCTGTCAAATCTTCCAGGTCTAAGTATAGCTGGATCAATCATATCTGGCCTGTTTGTTGCTCCGATAACAACAACATTTTGCAGTTCTTCCAAACCATCCATCTCAGCCAGTAATTGATTTAAAACTCTTTCAGTTACTTTGCTTCCAGTATCAGTTCCTCTTCTAGGAGCTAGTGCATCCATTTCATCGAAGAAAACAACGCATGGGCTAACTTGACGTGCTCTCTCAAAGATTTTTCTAACACCTTCCTCACTTTTTCCTACCCACATGCTTAATAATGAAGGACCTTTTACTTGTATGAAATTTGCTTCTGATTCACTTGCAACTGCTTTTGCCAACAGAGTTTTACCAGTTCCAGGAGGACCATAAAGCAGTATTCCTTTTGGAGGTCTTATACCCACTCTCTTAAATGCATCTGAATAATGGAGGGGCCATTCAACAGCTTCTATCAGCTCTTGTTTCACCATATCCAAACCTCCAACATCTTCCCAGTTAATATTTGGAGATTCTACTAAAACTTCTCTCATAGCACTTGGTCTAACAACTTTTAATGCTTCAAGAAAATCTTTTTCTGAAATAACTAACTGCTCTAAAACTTCATTAGGAATTTCTGTATCATCTTTTATTTCTATTTTAGGCAAAGTTCTTCTAAGAACAGACATTGCTGCTTCTTTAGTAAGAGCTGCTAAATCTGCTCCAACAAAACCATGTGTTATACTGGCAAGTTTATCCAGTTTAACATCTTTTGTCAAAGGCATGTTCCTTGTGTGAATTTTTAATATTGAAAGTCTTCCATTTTTGTCAGGAACATTTATTCCAACTTCCCTGTCAAATCTTCCAGGTCTTCTTAATGCTGGATCAAGACTATTTGGACGATTAGTAGCACCAATAACAACTACTTTACCACGAGTTTTTAACCCATCCATCATTGTTAACAGCTGTGAAACTACTCTTCTTTCTACTTCTCCCTGCACATCTTCTCTTTTAGGAGCAATTGCATCTATCTCGTCAATAAATATAATTGCAGGAGCTGTTTTTTCAGCTTCATTAAATATATCTCTTATCTTTTTTTCAGATTCTCCATAAAACTTAGACATAATTTCAGGGCCGTTAAGCAAGATAAAATTTGCTTCTGATTCACTTGCAACTGCTTTTGCCAACAGAGTTTTACCAGTTCCAGGTGGGCCATGCAAAAGAACTCCTTTTGGCGGTTCTACTCCTAAACGCTCAAATATTTCTGGATGCTTTAAAGGAAGTTCTATCATTTCACGAACTTTTTTTATTTCTTCTGTCAATCCGCCTATGTCTTCATAATTAACATCAACAATTCTATCTTCTGCAACTTCTATTGCCTTTGAGTTAACAACAACTTCTGTATTTTCTGTTATTACGACCGGCTGAGCTGGAGAGGTGTTTATAATTAAGAATTTTATTTGCTGAAATCCTGCGAAGTTCATTCCAAAACCTCCAAGAATATCTCCAAAAATATCTCCAAATTCTCCTAATTCCTCAGACATAAGATCTTTTCTTCTCTGAACTCCACCAAGAACAACAATATCTCCCTTTAATACTGCTCTTCCTAATAAACCTCTTCGGAAAATTTCTGGATCTCCTTGAACAACAATATTTTCCTGCACAGGGGCTATTGTAACTTTTTTTGCTTCTTTAATATCTGACTTTTTTAATTCAACTATTTCCCCAACTCCAGTTTTAGCATTTTTTCTTATTATTCCATCAATTCTTACAATACCTTCATTAACATCTGCAGGATAAGACCTATCAACTATTGCCAAAGTTTCCCTTCCGCCTTTTACAGAAATGACATCTCCTCTTCTTAATCCAAGGATTTTCATTGTATCATAATCTATTCTTGCAATTCCTTTGTAAGCATCATCTTGTGAAGCTTCTGCTACTCTTAATTTTACCATATTCTGCGTTGAAGGATTATTTGCCATTTTTATTATTCCTCTTCTTTGTCTTTTTTAATTTCAAATAAACTTTTTTCATTGAATATCAAAGCCAGTTTGCCCATTTTTTCAAAACTTAACTTCACCATCTCATCCATTATTTTATCTTGTTCATTTATAAAGTTCACTATTTCTTTTGGAATAGACACTGTATAACTATTCCCAACCATTCTCAGTTTAACATTAAACTGTTTATTCCTTAGTTTAAGAAAGTTTTGATACTCCAGTTTGTCTTCAGGATGTATTATTTTAATATCACATTTAGCGCATTGTAAAGCCCTAAAGCAAAAACCATTTTTAAAAATTTTGGTTTTTTCCATTGGCTTACTGCAGTTTTTGCAGATTACTGTATGGTTAAATATATCTTCTGTCATTTTTGTTAATATAAAACCGTGTTCTTGCGAACACGGCGTGAAAGGGGTTGAGATGCGGTATACATAAAGTATATCGCTATTGTGTATACATAAAGTATATACTATTTAAATATTTCTGTGGTGGAGAATATATTCTGAAACCTTTAAATATCATACTGCCAATTATGTAATATGAATGATAGAAATAAAACAAGAGTAAATTCTAATAAAATTATAAATGGAATTAAAAAATTTTGGAATTTTGTCTGGAATGGAGAGAGTTTTCTAAGCTGGATAGTCTTTGTTATCCTGGCATTTGTAATAATTAAATACATATTTTTTCCTGTGCTGATTTTTTCTACAGGATCTTCATTACCATTGGTTATTGTAGAATCATGCAGTATGCACCACGATAAAAACTTTGATGATTGGTGGCAGGAAAATGGAAATTGGTATGAAGACAGAGACATCAGCAAAGAGCAATTTGCAGAATACAGTAAAAAAAATGGATTTTCTAAAGGAGATATTTTTCTTGTATTAGGCGCTGATGAAAATAATATTGAAGTTGGTGATATTATTATATTTGCAAGCGGCAATGTTCAAAGGCCAATCATCCACAGAATTGTTAGTCTAGACCCTATAGAAACAAAGGGGGATAATAATGACAGGCAGTTTACAAAAGAAAATAATGCAGAAAGAATTGATGAAACAAACATTGGAAGTGATAAAATAATAGGAAAGACAAGTGCAATCAGAATACCTTTCCTAGGATGGGCTAAGCTTATTTTCTTTGAGCCGTTTAGACCTCAGTCTGAAAGAGGTTTATGCAAGTAAAAGAAGATAAGAAAATTTAAAAAGACTTTAAAACTATAAAACTGATTGTAAAAGGAATTAATATGGAATTTTGTCCGAAGTGTGGTTCTGTTCTTGAAGAAAAAAGAAAAAAGTTTGGATGTGTTAGATGTGGTTATACTGCTAAAAGAAAAATTAAAATAAGCAGTAATGAAAAAATCCAAGAGGCTAAAGAAGTTGGAGTTATAAGAGACAAAGACACAGATGTTTTTCCAATTGTTCCAAATACATGCCCAAAGTGTGAAAATAAAGAAGCTTATTTCTGGACTTCACAAACAAGATCAGGGGATGAAGCAGAAACTCGTTTTTTCAGATGTACTAAGTGCAAACATACTTGGAGAGAGTATAAATAAAGTGTGACTGCAGAAATATTTCTTGAATAATACATGTGTATTATAATATCAAAATAGTTATATACTAATTTACAATTAATTTTACAAAATGGAAACATT